>JAABUM010000465.1_pt1 | contig 71776 bp, 60 predicted proteins | sample 5559161 | NCBI WGS metagenome assembly JAABUM01 (sample SAMN10711868, study PRJNA513369) | rock metagenome | isolation source: Antarctica rocks | place: Antarctica: Victoria Land, Siegfried Peak nord
GCCGCCGTGCCATCTGCACGTTATTCGCCGTTGCGGTTCGTCGCTCAGGCGTCGAGGTACTTGGCGAACCAGCGCAGGTTGTGCCGCCGCCGTTCGAGGCGCGAGCGCGGCTTGCCGGTGCTGAGCAGGGTGTGGCTATCGCCGGGGAAGCGGATCATCTCGCAGGGGACGCCGCGCGACATCAGCGCGGTGTACATCTGCTCCCCCTGCTCGACCGGGCAGCGCCAGTCCCCCTCCGCTTGCAGGAAGAGCGTGGGGGTGCGGATCTGATCCACATAGCTGATCGGCGAATGGGCCATGTAGTAGTCGAGATTCGACCAGACCGGCTTATCGCACCATTCTCCCTCCGTCCAGAACCAGCCGATGTCCGAGGTGGTGTGGTGCGAGACGAGGTTGCTGACGCTGTTCTCGCTCGCCGCGACCTTGTAGCGGTCGCTGTGCCCGATGATCCAGTTGGTCATGAAGCCGCCGTAGCTGAGCCCGGTCACCGCGAGGCGCTCCGTATCGACACCGCCACGCGCGATGACGAGATCGAGCGCCGCCTCTTGCTCCTTCCAGTCGGCCCCGCCCCAATCGCCCAGGTTGGCGGTGGCGAATGCCTCGCCGTACCCCTGCGAGGCGCGCGGATTGACGAAGAGGACGTTCCAGCCGCGATTGGCCCAGAGCTGCATGTCGAAGAAGAAGACGTGGCCGAAGATCGAGTGCGGCCCGCCGTGGATGATTTGCACCAGCGGGTACGTTTGTCCCTCTTGGTAGCCGACGGGGCGGAGCAGCCAGGCGTCGACCTCGAAGCGCCCGTCGAACGCGGTGAATGGCAAGTGTTCCGGTGTGATCAGCGGCACCGCAGCGAGGACAGCGGCGTTCAGGTCGGTCAGGCGGCGCTCTCCGCCGCCATCAGCCGCCGCCGTGTAGAGGTCGCACGGGTTCGTCATGTCGCCCGCCACGAAGGCGAGCTGTGCGCCGTCCGCCGACGCCGATACAAAGCCGACCGTGCGCTCGCCACCGAGCACCATCTCGACCGTCCCCCCCGCCGCGCGAAAGAGGCTCAGGCGACCCTGGTCGGGGGCGGTGAAGAACTGGGCCGTGCCATCGGGCGACCAGAAGAGGGCGGGGCCGACGTTCCAGGTATCGCTGAAGATGCCCAGTCCGGGGCTGCGATCCCACCCGCCGGTCACGTTCTCCGGCGTGCCCCCCGCCGCCTCGACGACGAAGACGGTGTTGTTCCCCCCGGTCGGCGCGTCCGCGCGCAGGCCGATGTAGGCGATGCGCTTGCCGTCCGGCGACCAGACCGGGTTGCCGACGTGGCGCGCCGTGTGGTCGAGCACGCGCGCGCCATCGTCCCCGGTGGCGTCGCTCGGGGCGTCGGGGACCGCGATGGCGTAGAGGTGTGACTTGAAGCTGAGGTCGATGTCGTCCTCGCGATTGGTCACGAAGGCGATCTGCGTGCCATCGGGCGACCAGGCCGGTGCCGCCGTATTCCCGCTGCCGCTCGTCAGTTGCCACGCCCCCGCGCCTTGCAACGGCACGATCCACAATTGCTGCGCGTGCCCATCGGTGTATCCGGTGACGTCGAAGCGATAGCGCAAGCGATCGATGCGCCGGATCGGCCCGCCCGGCCACTCGACCCTCGCGTCGCCCCCCTCGCTGCCTGCCGTGCTCGTCACCGCGAGGCGGTCGCCGCGCGGCGACCAGGCCAGTCCGGTGACATCGTGCTCCAGCTCGGTGACCTGGCGCGGCTCAGCCCCGTCCGGTGTGGTGACATAGAGCTGGGCGCTACCGCCACGGTCGGAGATGAAGGCGATCTGCGTGCCGTCCGGCGACCAGCGCGGCATGGTGTCGCGGGCCGTGCCCGCAGTCAGTTGGCGCGCTTCGCCGCCCGCAGTGGGGATCAGGTGGATGGCGCTCCGATATTCATTGTGTTCGAGATCGGGCGTCTTGACCGCATAGGCGATCCGCGTGCCATCCGGCGCGATCTGAGCGTCGGTGAGCGCCCGCAAATCCATCAAATCTTCCGGCTCCAAGCGTCGTGTCGCCGTCGCGCGCTCCTGTCGCCCCGCTGTCATCACGCTTCTCCTCTATGCTGAACAACGCGCCGTATCGCCCGTGCCGAACCTCGGCTACATCGTCGGGCGCATTGTAGACGAGATCCCGTCGCCCTGGGCGCGGCGTGGTATAAGGGGCGCACGAGCGGATGGTGGTGCCGGTGCGGGTGGCGCGGTCGGCCAGCGGCAGGGGAGGTGCGGGGATGACCGCCGAAACGACGCGTACCGGGACGATACTGGCGTCGCGCTTCACGCCGAGCGCGGTGCGCGCGACGTTGCTGCCCTGCGGTGACTGGGTGCCCTTCCCGACCGCCGCCGACCGCGCCGCCTGGGATACCCTGCCGAGCGAGGAGCGCGCCCGCCTGCTCGCGGCGGCGGAGGCGCGGTCGGGCATGGCCTGGCCGGAACTCCCCGCGACCCTCTTCCTCGATTTCGCGCGGGACGGCGATCGGCGGCGCTACGAGGAGCGCCACTTCGCGCGGCGCTATGCGCTGGCCGAACTCGTCCTGGGCGAATGCGCCGAGGGCGTGGGGCGTTTCCTCGACGATATCGTCAATGGCGTCTGGGCGATTTGCGAGGAAAGCTTCTGGGGTGTCCCGGCGCACAGCTATAGCCCGCGCTTCGCGCCGACCGTAACCGATGGGCATCTCCCGAACGTCGGCCTGCCCGACACCGCCCATCCGGTGATCGATCTCTTCGCCGCCGAGACCGGGGCGCTCCTCGCCTGGACCCACTACCTGCTCGGCGCGCAGCTCGGCGCGATCTCGCCCCTCGTGACCGATCGGATCGAGCGGGAGGTGCGGACGCGCATCCTCGATCCCTTCCGACTGAGCGATGAGTGGTGGTGGCTCGGGGCGTACCCCGAGCGCAAGGTGAACAACTGGACCCCCTGGATCCTCTCCAACATCCTGCCGCTGATCCTGATCTTCGAGCGCGAGCCGGGGCGACGGGCGGCGCTGGTGTCGCGCGCCATCGCCGGGTTGGACCGCTTCCTGGCGACCTATCACGCCGATGGCGGTTGCGACGAGGGGACGAGCTATTGGGGCCGCGCGGGCGCGAGCCTCTTCGAGTGCCTGGAGACGCTGCTGGCGGCGAGCGGTGGCGCGCTCGTCGCGTTCGACCTGCCGCTGGTCCGCGCGATAGGGCGCTTCATCGAGCGGATGCACATCGGCGGCGACTGGTACGTCAACTTCGCCGATGGCGCGGCGCGGACCGTGCCCGATCACCACCTGATCTATCGCTACGGGCGGCGAATCGGCGATCTGCACCTGGCGGCGCACGGCGCGGCGGCCCTGCGCGAGGGCGAGCCACCCGTCCCCAGCGGTTCGCTCGCGCGGTTGTTGCACCCGCTCTTCGATCTCGGCTGGATGAGCGCCGCGAGCGCCCCGCCACCGGTGCGGGATGCCTGGCTGGATGGGGTCCAGGTGCTGGTGGCGCGCGAGGCGGCGGGGACGGCAGGGCTGTTCCTGGCGGCGAAGGGCGGGCATAACGGCGAGAGCCACAACCACAACGATGTCGGCAGCTTCATCGTCGCCCTCGATGGTCGCCCCGCCGTGATCGATGTCGGCGTCGGCGTCTACACGCGCCAGACCTTCGGGCCGGAGCGCTACAGCATCTGGACGATGCGGAGCGATTACCACAATCTGCCGCTGATCGACGGGCAGACACAGCATGAGGGCGCGACATTCGCCGCGCGCGCGGTCCGTGCCGAGACGACGGATGACCATGCCCAACTGGTGCTCGATCTCGCGGGGACGTATCCGGCGGAGGCGGGCGTTCGCAGTTGGGAACGGACCCTTTGCCTCAAACGCGGCGCGCGATCACGGATCTTCCTGAGCGAGCGGTGGGAACTGAACGCCACCCCCGCGACGCTCGCCCTGCACCTACTGCTCGCCGATCCGATCGAGGCGGGGCCAGGATGGCTGCGCTGCACCACCCCTACGCGCCCCCTAACGCTCGCGTACGACCCGGCGCAGTTCGCCGCGCGTATCGAACCGATCGCGCTCGACGATGGCCGCCTCGCCTCGGTCTGGGGTGAGCGGATTCAGCGCGCGATCCTCGACGTGATCGCGCCGACGGCGCAGGGATCGTGGGCGGTCACCTTCGCCGCCGAGTGAGCGGTGGGGCGGGCGGCGCAACCGCGTCGTTTCGCCGCCCCGCCCCACCCTGCATCAGGGCGCGCTTGCGCGCTCGGTTGCCGCCTTCGTAGGCTTGGCCGGGCTGGTACAAGTATTCTCCTCCCCAATGCTCTCGCCATACGGCCAAACGCGGTGCGCGTGGCGTGTTACGATTGCGGCGCGGTTAGCGAACGACCGTGGCCGTGCATTTGCGCGAGTGGCGAGCATATCTCACGACGAGGGCCGTCGAGTGCCCTCGTCCGCCTGGACAATTGCCCGGAATACGGCCCGGAAGGGCCGGAAGGAGCGAGATGAGCAAGTCGGAGCCGTTACCCCTCTATCTGGTACGTCACATCGGCGAACTGGCGGTGAACAGCAACGAGACGATCACCGCGCGCCGCGTGAACGATCGCGAGTTGGGGCCGGTGGTGGAGACGCTGGTCGAGATGACCCACCATCAGGCCGAGCGCCTGGGTCGGATGGTTAACGTGCGCGCGGTCGCCCCCGCCCCCTCGGGCGATTTTCACGGCGACGATGGCACGACGATCCACATCGCTACGGATGGTGCCTGGCACAACCCCGCGCACCGCTAGAGCAAGCCGCGCTGCCCCGCCACGGCCACCGCTTGTGCGCGTGTCGTCGCGCCGAGCTTGGCCAGGATCGAGGTGACGTGGAAGCGCGCTGTCCGCTCGGAGATGGACAGTTCGTGGCCGATCTCCTTGTTGGATCGCCCCGCCGCGATCAGGGCCAACACCTCACGCTCGCGTTTACTGAGGCGATCGTGCGCCCGTTGGGGCGCGCTGAGCAGGTTAACGACGCGCGCGGCGACCCGCGATGCGAGGTGCGAGCCGCCGCCCTGTACCGTGCGGATCGCGCGGGTGATCTCCTCGGTCGGCGCACCCTTCAGGAGGTAGCCCTTCGCGCCCGCCTCGATCGCGCCGAAGATGCGCTCGTCGTCGTCGTAGGCGGTGAAGATGATCGTGCGGCTGGTGGGGCTGGCCGTCGCCAGTTGCGGTAAGGCGGCGATCCCATCCAGTTGCGGCAATTCGATATCGAGTAGGATCACATCAGGCCGGGCGCGCGCGGCCAACGCCAGCGCCTCCGCGACCGATGCGACCGCCCCGACCACGCGGAAGTCGGCCTCATCCTCGAGGACACCGACAAGCCCCTGCCGGACGATCGGGTGATCGTCCACCACCATGACCGCGATCGTCGTGTCCTCAGCCATCGGTCTCCTCCGTCGGTCTGTGCGCGGGCGATTCCCCGCTCAAGGGGATGCTGGCGCGGATCGTCGTCCCGCGCGCGGGCTGGCTCTCGACTTGTAGCGTGCCGCCGAGGAGGCGGGCGCGCTCGCGCATCCCCACCAGCCCGAAGCTACCACCTGACCCTCCCGTCGCCGCAAGGCCCGCACCGTTGTCGCGAATGGCGATGGCGATCCACCCCGACCGGGTGCGCAGAGTCAGGAGGACCTCGGTCGCGCCCGCATGGCGCCGGACGTTGGTCAGCGCCTCTTGTGCGATCCGGTAGAGTTCCGCCTCGACGCGCAAGGGCAGGGCGGCGAGTTCCGGGCCGCTCGCGCGGACGCGGACGCGGATCCCGTGCTCGGCGCTGAAGGTCCGTCCGAGCGCCGCCAGCGCTTCCGGCAGCGGCGTCCCCGCCAGGGGCGTGCTGCGGAGATCGAGCACCGAGCGCCGCGCCTCTTCCAGGCTGGCGCGCGTCGTGGCGAGCGCCCGTTCGAGCCGCGCCCGCGCCCGCTCGCCGTCGTCGGCCAGGTGCCTGAGGCCACTCTCGAGATCGAGCGCGATCGCCGTCAGGCTCTGCGCTAGCGTATCGTGGATCTCGCGGGCGAGGCGGGCGCGCTCTGCCAACCGGGCCGCCTGCGCGCGTTCCTCGGCGCGGAAGGCGCGCACGACCGCCGTGGTGATGCGGGCGGCGACCGCATCGAGGGTCGCGCGCTCGTCGGCGGTCAGCGCGCGGTCGTCCGGCGCGGCGACATTCACGATACCGAGCGGGGTAAGCCCAACGCGCAAGGGGACGCTGATGTGGTGGGAGAGCCCATCCGTCTCGTCGCGCCGCCCCGCGCGCACGGCGTGGCGGAGGCGACTACAGACGAGCAGATGCTTCGGGCTGGCCGGGAGGGTGCCATCGGCCAATGCGTCCAGGCACCAGCAGCGTTCGCCGGTCATCCGCACCGGGGCGAGCAGGTAGGGGGGCAAGTCTTGCGCGGCGGCGCTGTAATAGCGGTCGGCCTCGCGGTCGTGCAGCCAGATCCAGCCGGTGCGCAGCCCGAGCGCCGCGACGAGCAGCTTCAGTGCCGCACCGAGGACCGCGTGGAGGTCGTCGCCCCCGGCCAGCGCGGCCTCCACGGCGACGACGGTGCGCGCATCCGCCTCGGCTGTCGTCTGCTCCTCGTGTGCCACCGCCCCCCCTTCCGTTGACTGTGATGATACCCGAAAAGGCGTGGGGGCTGGGATCAGCTGATCCCGGCCCCCGTCATGGTCGCTGGCTATGGTGCGCCGCTATCGCGCGGTGAACGAGGCCCGCGCGAGCGCCGTCTGGTAATCGGACGTGGCGACGACGAACGAGTACCCGTCTGCCGGGGCTCCGGCGGTGTTGAGCGAGATTTGCAGCGTCCCTGCGGCGGCGGCGGCGAGGTCGAAGGCGTTCAACGCCGCGCCGTCCTGGTCGAAGAGCACCCCGACCAGCGGCGTGTTCGGCGTGAAGCCCGCGCCGCCGATCACGAATCGGGTGCCAGCCGGGGCGGCGTTCGGCGCGACCGAGAGGACCGGGCTCCCGCTCGACGGGTTCCCGTTCGACGGGTTCGTATTCGGTGCCTTCGTCGGTGCCTTCGTCGGTGCCTTCGTCGGCGCGACCGTTGGCGCGATGCTCGGGCGGGTCGAGGGGGCGGCGCTGGGGCGCGCGGACGGTGCGGCGCTCGCCTTGCCCCCGCCGCCAATGGTGTACGAGACGCTACCGAGCACATCGCCCGCGCTATTGCCGACATAGAGGGTGTAGGTGTCCGCCGCATCGCCGGTCGAGTCGTAACCGGTGGAGAAGGTTCCATCGCTCGCGACCGTGACCGTGCCGCGCACGATCGGCGTGTCACTACCATCGGTGATCGTCGCTGGCAGGCTCTCCCCCGCCGGGAAGCCGGTGCCCCGGAAGATGAAGCGGGTACCACTGGCCCCTGTGTCGGGCGAGACGGTGATGCGGCCCGAGCCGGTTATCGGCGCGGGGGATGGGACGGCGCTCGGTCGCGTCGAGGCGCGGGGGGGCTGGGCAGGCGTCGGGACGCCGCCGCCCTGCGCGCCGGAGGGCAGGCCGAGACGCAGGTCGCCGGCCCCGGATTTGTTGTCGACACCCGCGTCCTCGATGTCCTCCACCTGGGAGATGAGATACCGCTGGGTCCGATCGGGGGTTGCGCCGGGCTGGCTACCGAGGACGAGCGCCGCCGCTCCCGCGACGTGCGGGGCCGCCGCCGAGGTGCCGGGGAAAATGGGATTTTTCGGGTTTTCCTTGGTGTACGTGGCGGTCGTGATCCGGTCCGGCCCGGTCAGGTCGGGCTTGATGCGCTCGTCGGCGGTCGGTCCCTGGGCGCTGAATGTCTCGAGCGCGCCGTCGCGGACATTGGTCGCGCCCACGGTGAACGCCCCCTTGGCGTCGCCGGGGGTCGCCACGCTGCCGACCGGCGTGAAGAGTTCGAGCTCGCTGTTCTTAGTGAAGATCTCGACCTTGACCGGGCGGGTCGCGCCGACCGCGCGCACGGCGATGAGATACGTCTGCCCCTGGAACTCGCGCCGCAACGGGATCAGGATCCGCTCGACCGGGTCTTTCTGGGCACTGCCCCCCTGCACGTTGCGGGATGAGGCGACCAATTGCCCCTCGGCGGTGAAGACGTAGAGATCGAGGTTGATCGGCGCGCCGGTCCAGGCGTCCCAGCGGAGAACCACATCGAGCCTGTTGCCGACGCCGACCTTCAAGAACGGTTTATCGGGCTCGAAATCGTGGAAACCATCGTTGTCGGCGTAGGTGCCGAGATAGTGGCCGTCGCCATCGTTCCCCGCTGCCACGACGACTAGGATGCCCTTGGCACGCGCCGCATCGATCGGCTTGGCCCAGGCACCGCTGCCGTCGCCGCGCGTCTCGCCGCCGCGCCCCTGCGAGAGGGAGACGATTTTCACCCCCTGCGACATCAGATAGTCGAAGGCCGCGCCATAGGTCGCCGGGCCCTCGACCGCGATCAGGTAGAGTTCCGCATCCGGGGCCATCGCGTGGACGATCTCGGCGCAGGCGGTGCCATGCACGCTGCCGTTGAGGGTGCCATCGGAGGTGAAGGAGCGGGTGGTGACGTTGGCGGGGAGCTCCTGCCCCAGCAACGCCTCGTAGCCCTCGAAGCCGCTATCGACGATGGCGACCTTCACGCCCTTGCCGGTGAACCCGGCGGCGTGCCACCGGGCCGCGCCGCTGCTCCGCACCCCCTCGCTGATGATCGGGGCCAGTTGCGCCCCCAACGTCGCCCGCGAGATCGGCTGGTATTCCTCGCTCTGGTCCCGCAGCAGCGGCGTGACCTTGATCTCGCGCACGGTGCTGAACGCGGCGAGTTGCGCCACCGGGTTGTTCTGGGCAACGACGGAGAGCGCTTCGAGGGTGACCACCAGATCGATGGTGTTGTCGTAGCTCGCCACGACCCGACCACCGAGTTCCTTGATCTTCGCCTCGACCGGCGCGATGTTCGTGTCAGTGAGGTAGAGGGTCAGGCGCACCTCGTTCTTGTCGTTGAGGAGGCCATAGTCGCGCGCCGCCTGCTCCGCCGCCGGGGCCCCTTGTTGCTGGTAAACGGCCGCGACATCGAAGAGAATCGAATCGACCTTCTCCTGATCGCCAGTCGGTTTCGGCAGATTCGGCGGGACGGCGAACGAGCCGGGTGTGCCGCTGACGGTCGGCATGATCGAGGGCACCCCGGCGGGGACCGTGCCGCGCACCGCGACCGCCGTCGGCGTGGTGTGCGGTGCCACCGTGACGCGGGGGGGCGGGGCGGCGGGGCTATTGGTCAGCGAGCAACTCGCCAGGACGGTCAGGATTGCGAGTAGACAGAAAGCCAGGTGGAAGTGCCGACCGCGACCGGTGTTGTAGCGTCTCCAAAATGCGTACATCTACGCGTTTCCTCTTATTGCTCATCTATCGAAGTAACGATCGAAGTAACGATGAATTGCCTTCCCATGCCTACCACCGCGTGTGTCGCGCGTATGTTCTGCCCTCCTTCCTTCCTCCGAGTCTGCCTGTATGCCGTACGCGCACCTGAGGTTGCCTTGTCCAGGCGATAGGGTGGTGATGATCGCTTGTGGGCATAGCGCTTCTGGCGGCATGTCTGAATGGAGCCTTCCGCTCTATCAACGATAGAAAACACGATCGTATCACGCGCTTAAGGACGGTGGTCAGGCCACTACGTAACGTGTGCGATTACACTGATCTTCTGAGAATAGAGGCGTCTGTTGTTCGCCTCGTGTCGCACATAGCCATTCCGATTACACCACCAGGTACCCCGCTTGCGCTTACTCTTGTCGGACCTCAAAGACAAGGTCAGACGTTTCTGGGGGCGATGGCCCACCGATGAGAACGGTACTCAAAACATGATCGATCCGACGTAGTGATAGCAGCGAGGGCGGCGATGGCCTATTCGAGGTCGCTGCGTGTCCGCGCCGCCCGGTGCGGGGCGACCATCAGCGTGGCGAAGACCAGTTCGAGGTAGAGCTCGTTCGGGGAGGAGGGCGGCAGAAAGAGCAAGCGATCGTCGCGCACTTCAATGGGGTCGCCACATGGCGACCCCATCGATCTTCTCTAATTTGTCAGGGGTGGTGGCTTACGGTGCGCCCGTATAGAGTGTGGCAGCACGGCCCGGGTCCGGAGCCTGCGGCGCCTCGGGCGCCTGGTCCACGAAGGCGACGATCGGGCAATTGACGATGATGTTCTCCGGCACGAGCGGCAGGCCGTCGGCGGCGGTCACCAACCCCCGCGCGGCGAGTTGGCGGATCTGGTTCGCGTCTTTCTGCGCCACATTCAGCCCCTGGGCCACCGCCTCCGCGCTCCACTTCGCCAGCTGAAGGTCCCACATGGGGGTGTAGAGCGCCGCCAGATTCGGGTCGCTGAGGGTCGTGAAGCTGTCCAGGACGTTGTGGGCATCGCCCCCGATACGCAGCGCTTCCAACAGCGCCGGGTTCTGCAGACTGGGATCCTCCGAGCCGTGTCCGTCGAGGATGACATGGTTCAACCCCTGGGCCGGCGGGCTGTTCGGCCCGGTCTGCCCATTGACGAACGCGAAGATGGAGGAACGGGCACCCTCCTTGATCGTCCGGCTGTTGCGGAAGGGAATCTCGCCCATGTTCGGGATGAAGGTACCGCGCTCGATCGGGGCGGCGAGCGGGTTGGACGCCGAGAAGCTGTGGTAGAAGATGTCCTTACCGAACGCGAAGGCGCGCACTAGCAAGAGATCGGCGGTCAGCTTGCCAGTATCGATACCGAGGAGCCGATCGTGCGTGTCCGTGTGGGTGACCACATCGAAGGGCCCCGCGCCGACCGCGACGATCGGGGCATTGTAGACCACGCTCGTCCCCTGGATACGGACGAGATCGCTGTACTTGGCATCGCCGTGCGCACCGGACTGGAACCGTGCGGGCGGGAAGCCCATCGGTCCGGGGGTGATGATCCGCATCGGGCTGAAGTTGGGCTTCCCGGGGAAGGTCACCATGGCGCGCCCGAGGACCGGGTTTGCGGACATGACCTGCTGCACGCCCGGGTGACCGACGGGGATGTTGGCCAGCCGGGGGGCGAGATTGAGTCCGAGATCGGCGGCGATGCGGGCGTCCGAACAGTCGGTGATGACGTACCAGACCGTCTGTCCGTTGCAGGTCCCCTGGAAGAGCGGGGTCGTGGCGAAGTGTTTCGTCAGGTTGAGGGCGAGCGTACTCTTGATCGTGAATTTGCTCGGCGGCAGGAACTCATCTGGAGCTTGTGCGGCCCCGGCAAGTTCCTGCGCGACGGCTCCGGGTACCATAGCGCCGCCGAAGGTCGTCGCGGCCAGGGTGCCGACACCCGCCGCGAGGGTCCCCTTGAGTACATCGCGCCGCGTGTACACCCGGCCAGCATTCGCCAGCGCTGCCCGATCCTGTCCTGTCGTCATGCTCGACCCTCCTCCACCTGTTCTCGCGCGCGAGATACGCGCAACCGTCGGACGTGGCACTTAAGTGTGCCGTGTTGGCGTGCCCTCTCGGCGGCGCGTTGCGCGCCTCGGGAGTGGCGGGTTCATTGGCATGCACCACGTCTGTGGGCCAGTGTAGCCAGGGATCGGGGACGGCAGGGTGAAAGTTTGTGCGACAAGTCGTGCAATATGGTGAAAGTCGGTGAACGGTAGCCGTGAGCATCGCTTATCTGGTCGCCCGTTCATCGCCCTGGACGAAGGCATGCATGGTCCCCCGACCTGCCGTCATCCGCAGGCCGGGGGAACCGAAACCGGTCCGCGCCTATCGTGCACGGAAGACGATCGGGCAGTTGACGACGATGCCGGTCGAGCCGAACTTCTTGCCGCCCGGCCCGGTGATCCACCCCTGCTGGACCATCCCCAGGTACTGGAACTCGTCGATCAGCTGGGAGCGATACCCCTTGTCGATCGCCTCCCGCGTCCACTCGCCCAGATTCAGGTCCCAGAGCGGGCTGTAGTCGAGCGACACGGTGGGGATGCCGCCGATGACGTGCAGCGGCGGCGCGGGCGTGCCCTTATCGGTCTTGTCGGTCAGCGCGCTGAAGAGCCCCTGCCGCTGCGGGTTGTCCTTGCCGACCGGGCCGTTGACGGTGACGAAGAGGCGCTCGATGGCGCTGAACGCGCTGTCGTCGTTGCCGACCTTGATGTTGGCGAGCGCCGGTGCGAGCGTCCCCTCGTCGAGTGTCGCCGGGACGGGGTCCGAGGCCTCGGTGCTGATGTAGAACGCCGGCTTGGCGAAGCTGAAGATCGGGGTCGTCTTGAGCGTCACCGTGCCGCCACCATTCTCCTTGGGACAAATCTTCACGACGCGGTCGTGCACGCGGCCATAGTCGACGTTGCCGTCGCAGAAGGTGATGTCCTTGGCCTCCACGCCGAAGGCCACCACCGGCGCGTTGTAGATGTGGTTGCCGCTGTTCTCGATGCGCACGATCGGCGTGTAATCCTTGTCGCCGACCGAACCGGGCTTCGCCGTCTTCGGCGGGAAGGGCATCGGCGCGTCGCCGGGGACCAGCTCGCGCGCGGGGCTGAAATCGACGGTGCCGCTCTCGAACGTCAGGCTGTTGTCCTTCTGTAGCCGGGCGACGCGCGCCCCGCCGTCAACCGCGGCGTAGCTGAGTTTCCCCGAGAAATTGAGGCCCAGCGCGTCGGCGTTGGCCTTGTCGTCCGTGTCGGTGAGGATGTACCAGACCGGTCGTCCATCCTTCATCTGACCCCGGTAGAGCGGGAGGGTGACGGTGCCCGCCACCTGATCGAAGTCGCCCGCCCGCAGGAGCTTGACCGGCCCGATCAGTTCTTTTTGCACCTCCGACGGCATCGGACCGAAGTAGGTGAGCGGGACATCGGTGCCGACCGATGGCGGCGGGTCGGGCGGGGCACCGGCTCCTCGCGCCAGAGATGGCCCGACCCCGCCGAACAGCAACGCGACGACGAGCGCGATGTTCAGCGCGCCGAGTAGCCCGATGATGCGGCGGCTCGTGAGGGTAAGTTGGAATGTCATCTATGATCTCCTTTGGATGAAGTTATCCTTGGGTCTGCTCTCGGGGTGCCGCGCGGTCATGCAGGCGCACCACCCCCACCGGCCCACCAGTCGTAGCGGCTCATCCCCCTTCCTCTGCACGCACTCGTGCGCGTCGCCGTGACCGGCCATCGCAGGTGCGATGGCCCTCGATCGCAGGTCGCGTGCTGTCACCCGACACGGCGAGTCTAGTGAGCGGTATGGCACGTCCTGGTAAAAGGTGGTACAAAAATCGGTAGAAACTGGTGGGGATTGGTTAAGGGCACGGCACCCGCTGGATGGTATATCGCGCCCGTTGACGCTACGTGGAGAGCGCGCCGGGCGGGGGGGCGCACTTCCACATCGCCTTGCCATACCAGCCGCGGGGGGGGGGCATGACCATGAAGGTGCTGATCGCCGATGACGCGCCCGACATCGCCAAGATGGTCGCGTTCGGCGTGCGGATGACCTGGCCGGGCTGCCGGGTGCTGCTCGCGGCGGACGGCGCGGCGGCGCTCCGGCTCTTCGCCGGGGAGGGGGCCGACCTCGTGGTCCTGGACGTGGCGATGCCGCCGCCGGACGGCCTCGAGGTCTGTCGGCGCATCCGGGCGGCCTCGGCGGTGCCGATCCTGATGCTCACCGTCCGCGACGACATCGTCGCCAAGGTGCGCGCGTTCGACGCCGGGGCCGACGACTACCTCGGGAAACCCTACGACCAGCTGGAGCTGATGGCGCGCCTGCGCGCGCTGGCGCGGCGGGCGCACACGCCGCCGCCCGCCCGCGGCCCCGCCCTCGCGGTCGGCGACCTCGCGCTGGACCTCGCGACGCACGAGGTGCGCGTCGGCGGGGCGGTCGTCCGCCTCACCTCCACCGAGTACCGCCTGCTGGCGGTGCTCGCCCGCCACGCCGGCACCGTCCTGCCGCACCACTTCCTGCTCGCGCAGGTCTGGGGGCCGGAATACGTCGGCGACGTCCACTACCTGAAGGGGATCGTGCGCCGCCTGCGCCGGAAGCTCGGCGACGTGCCCGAGGCGGCGCGCTACATCCAGACCGAGTGGGGGGTCGGCTACCGCCTCGTCGCCCCCCCCGACGCCCCCCCCCACCCCTGAGCCGGGCGCGGCGGCAGTCGCGTTCGGCAGGTGTGTTGTGGTCCAAGTCATCGCCGGTAGTAAGCGCGGCGTACATCGCCGAGTTGGTCACAGTAATGCACCAACCCGCCCCTATCTTCACGATGGGGGCGGGCAGTGAATCTATGGTGGGGAAGCGATGTGGTGGTGGCGCTTAGCCGCGCGGCGCGCGGTAGCCCGCCGCCTCGGCCTCCTCGACGGTGGCGAAGCAGGCTTCGGGCTTCGTGCGTTCGTAATTACGCCCGCCCGGCACATGGTAGATCATCGCGCCCATGCTGCCACGATTCCCCTTGATCGGGTGGCTCGCCGGGCAGACCCCGTCGACCGGTTGGGTCGGCATCTCGGGCGTCGCGGTCGTCGGCTCGTCACCCGTCGCCTCCATCAATTGCTCGGCGGCGTTGCCGCTGGCCTTAGCGACGACGCTCTCGGGACGCTCGGTCTCCACCGGGAGGGTCATAGCCTGGTTGTGCTCCTGGTGTGGCTTGGCTTGCTGCTCCGATTTGGCCGATCGCTCCGCCTTCGGCTGCTCGGCCTGTGCGGCAGGTTGCTCGGTCGGCGTCGGCGCGGCAACCTGCCGCGGCTGCTCCGCCTGCGCTTGCGTCGGCTGGGCCAGGGGTGCGGGGCGGGGATTGCCCTCCACCGGAGCCATGCCCCCTTCGGCAGCCAACGGGCTTTCCAGCGTCATCGCCGCGACCTCGTCCGTCGGATTGCCCTTGCTCTCCGCCACGTTCAGCTTCGGCAGCGGCTTGACCTCGGCGGTCTGTCCGGTCGGGTTCGGCTGCTCGGGCAGCAGGATCGCGTCGTCTGCGCCCTCCCGCGCCCACTCATCATCATCGCTGTTGCGCTGGATCAGGTAGTAGGTCAGCAACCCCCCGGCGACCGTGCCGAGGGCCACCCCGCCCAGGAGACCGCCACGCCGCCGCTTCTGGCCCTGGCTCTTGGTGAGTCGCGCCTGCGTCTTGGCGATCTGTCGCTCCAGTTTGCGTACCGCGCGTTCTTCGGCACCGGCCATCGTCGTGCTCCTCCTTCGTTCCGCGCGTCCCAACGTCACCGTCATGGCGAGAAGGGGACATGCGCGCTGAATTTACTTCGCCGCCACGAGCGGCGTCAGCGTCGGGCGGTCGAGCCGCAACGGGGCCAATGGCGCAGGAGTCGTGCCAGTCATCGCGGCCTCGGCGAGGAGTTGGCCGACGCGCGGCCCGTATGGCATCCCGTGGCCGCAATAGCCCCCCGTGACCCAGACGCCCGGTAGCCCCGGCGCGGCCCCGGCGACGGGGAGATAGTCGGCGGTGAAGGCCATCAGCCCTGCCCAGCGCCGCGCCACGCGCAACCCCTGTAACTCGGGGAAGAGCCGGGGCAGGACCGCCTCGATCGCGGCGGTCACGTCGGGCGTCGGCACCATCTCGCGCACGCCGACATCGCCATTCGGCGCGTCGGCGCGGCAGCCGCCGATCACGATCGCGCCATCGGGCGTCTGCTGCCAGTATTCGCCGGTCGGGGCGACCGACGCGCCAACGCCGGTGGTGAAGACCGGCGGCAGCGGTTCGTAGGAAAGAATCTGCCCGCGCACCGGTACGACGAGCCCCGCCAGACCTGGCACCAGTTCGTCGCTCCAGGCGTTGACCGCGACGATAACCCGACCAGCGCGGATCGCCCCCGCCGTCGTCTCGATCCGCGTCCCGCCCCCCTCGGCGGCCAGCGCGGTCACCCCGGCCTGACAGAGGCGCGCGCCGCGACGGCGGGCGGCGTCGGCGATCCCGGCGAGGTAGCGCGCGGAGTGCAGCAGCCCGCCATCGGGGAAGAAGAGCCCGCCGGTGATCTCCGCGCCGAGCCGTGTCCCGATCAGCGCCTGCGCCCCTTGCCGATCGACGAACTCGCCGGAGAGGCCATCCGCCCGCATCGTCGCCAGATTCTGGCGCATCTCCTCCAGCGAAGCCTCGGTGAGGGCGAGGCTCAGGGTCCCCGGCGTGCGGTAATCGCAGTCGATCCCCTCCTCCGCCACGATCCGCCCGACGAGCGCCTGACCCTCCTCGGTGAGCCGCCAGAGATCGCGCGCGGCCTCCCGCCCGAGCTGCCCGATGGCGTCGGCGTAGCCCCCCGCCGTCCCGGCGCGCACGAAGCCGCCGTTGCGCCCCGTCGCGCCCCAACCGATGGCGGTGCGCTCGACCAGCGTGACCGAGGCCCCGGCCCGCGCCAGCCAGTACGCCGTCCAGCAGCCGAGCAAGCCGCCCCCGACGACGATGACATCGGCCTCGGCGGGCAGCGGATCGCTCGGCACCGGCGGCGCGGCGGTTGCGTGCCAGTAGGAGCGCGGTTCGGCTGTATGCGTGATTTGCTCGGCGGTCATCGGTCCCCTCCTTCGAGTCGGCAGTCGGTAGTCGGTAGTCGATAGTCGATAGTCCGTAGAAAATGGCTCATAGTTGCTTCGCTATGGCTTTATGAGAACCACCTACAAACTAAACTACGGACTGCGGACTACCGACTTCTCCTATCCGTTCCGCCGCATGAACTCGTACATGAAGTCGGCCAGCGCCTGGGAGGCGTCGAGGGTCATCGCGTTGTAGAGCGAGGCGCGGACGCCGCCGACCGAGCGATGCCCGGCGAGGCCGACGAATCCCGCTTCATCCGCCGCCTCGAGGAACGCCTTCTCAGCCTCCGGCGTCGCCAGCCGGAAGGTGACATTCATCAGCGAGCGGCTCTTGGGCAGGGCGTGTCCCCGGTAGAAGCCGCCGCTCCCGTCGATCGCGTCGTAGATCAGGGCGACCTTGCGACGATTGCGCTTCGCCAGGGCGTCCAGCCCCCCCTCGGTCTCGATCCAGCGCAGCGTCAGCCCGATCAGGTAGACCGCGAAGCTCGGCGGCGTGTTGTAGAGCGAATTCGCCTTCGCGTGGGTCGCGTAGCGCAGGATTGCGGGGATCGTCTCCGGCGCGCTGTCGAGCAAATCCTTGCGCGCGACGACGACCGTCGCGCCCGAGGGGCCGAGGTTTTTCTGCGCGCCCGCGTAGATCAGCGCGAAGCGGTTGGTATCGAGCGGGCGGGAGAGGATGTCGCTGCTCATGTCGGCGATCAGCGGGCGCGCGCCGACCTCCGGCCAGTCGTGCCACTGCACGCCGTGGATCGTCTCGTTCGAGGTGAGGTGGACGTAGGCCGGGTGTTCGCTCAGCGCGATCTCCGCCGCGCCAGGGGTTGTGCGATAACCACCCGCGCGCGTGCTCGCCGCCGCGCGCACCTCCCCGAGCGCCCCCGCCTCGGCCAGCGCCTTCTCCGACCAGGAGCCGGTCAGGAGGTAGTCCGCAACACGGTTCGCCGGGAGAAAGTTCATCGGGACCATCGCGAATTGCAGGCTCGCGCCACCTTGGAGGAAGAGCACCTGGTAATCGTCGCCGACGCCCAGAAATGCCTTGAGGCGCGCCTGCGCGTCGGCATTGATGGCCTCGTACTCGGCGGAACGATGGCTCATCTCCAAGATTGACATGCCGGTGCCGTGATAGTCGCGCAGTTCCGCCTGCGCCTCCGCCAGGACGGCGGGCGGCAGGATCGCCGGGCCGGCGTTGAAGTTGTAGACCATCTTATCCTTTTCTCTCTACATGGACGGCGCAATGGTGCGCCCCGATTGCGGGCAGCGTAGCAGGCAGAAGTATAGCCCGTCGCGTGGCCTTTCCGGCCCGCTTGACGCCCCGCCCCGAGTGTTGTACTGGTTATCGGACCAATGATGCGATCGAAAGCGACATCCGCGCTGATGGGAAAGGGCCATACGATGGCGATAGCGATACCCCGCCGCAAGGACGACATGATCATCGTCGATGCGGACATCCATGTGAACGATACCCCCGATAAGCTGGCCCCGTACATGTCGCCGCTCTGGCGCAAGTCGCTGGAATCGATGAGCGCCGTCTCCTATCTCAATATCCCCGGCTTCGCCCCGGCACTGAAGCTCGACCCGCCGATCCCCGGTGGGCACGAGTCGCGCTCGGTCCATACCGTCGCGGAGATGCGGCAGTCGCTCGATGACCTGGGGATCGACTACGGGATCCTCTTCCCCGACAACCTCCTCCTCTTCGCCTGCCTGCCGAATGTCGAGTATGCGACCGAGCTGTCGCACGCCTACAATCGCTGGCTCGTGGACGAGTGGCTAGGGGGTGACAACGGGCTCTACGGGGCGATCCTCGCCTGCCCGCAGAACCCCGCCGATTCGGCTCAGGAGATCGCACGGGTCGCCAGGGAGCGCAACATCCGTGCGATCTATTTGCCGACCGCCGGGGTCCACCCGCTCTGGGGCGACCGCCGCTACGACCCGATCTTCGCCGCCGCCCAGGAGGCCAACCTGCCGGTGCTGCTGCACAGCGTGACGGTGGTCACGCCGCAGTTCCCCTATCAGCTCGACCAGTTCGAGAATCACTGGGCGCGGCAGATGCTCTCCCACGCCTTCGCCATGCAGGCGAATCTCGTCAGCCTGATGCACACCGGCGTCCCGGCGCGCTTCCCGCACCTCAAGGTCGCCTTCACCGAGGCGGGGGTCGCCTGGGTGCCGTACATGATGTGGCGGATGGACAAGTACTACAACGAGTATCGGCGCATGATCCCCTTCCTGGAGAAGCGCCCGAGCGAGTACATGCGCGAGCAGATGTGGTTCGCCACCCAGCCGATCGAGGAGCCGGACGATCCGCATGACATGGTCACGGCGATCAAGCTCTACGACCCGGAAGGGACGCGCACGGTCTTCGCGTCCGACTGGCCGCATCACGACTTCGATCACCCCAGGGGACTGCTGAAGCTGCCCTTCCCCGCCGACGTGAAGCGTCGGATCATGGGTGAGAATGCCCTGGAACTGTTCAAGATTCCCGCGCCGGTGAGGAAGTGAGTCGGCGGTCGGCAGTCAGCCGTCGGCAGTATCTCGTTCGTAACAGCGCGGCTCCGGCACTATGCGCACCGTTGCCGCAAGTATCTGCCGACCGCCGACTAATCGAACGGAGTGAGCGCAGAATGGCCGAGCATATCATCGGGCCGGTGGCGGAATTCCCGGCGGGGACGCACCGCGTGGTGAAGGTGCGGAATCTGGAGGTCGGGGTTTTCAACGTCGGTGGCGAGTTCTACGCGCTGCCGAATATCTGCACGCACCAGTTCGGGCCGCTCTGCGCGGGGCCGGTCGGCGGCACGACCGCCTGCGACGCCGCGACCGATTGGCGGTTCACCTGGGTGCGCGAGGGGGAGATCCTGACCTGCCCCTGGCACGGCCTGGAGTTCGACATTACGACCGGGAAGTGCCTCGCCAATCCGCGCGTCTGCGTCCGCCAGTACGTGGTCGCGGCCGAGGACGGCGTGGTCAAACTTAACCTGTGAGTGGGCGGAGGCCACCGGCGGGCGCGACCATTCGCGCTGCCAGCGCCGCCGATTATCCGGCGCTCTACGCGGCGGCGGCGTTCTGTAGCCCCACCGCGCGGGAGTGCTTGCCGGATGCTGTCACGTTCGCCACGCTCGCGGAAGAGGTGCCGACGCTGGTAGCCGTGATCGCCGATGGGATCGTCGGCTACCTCCTCGCCAGCCCGCTCGCCTACGATGCGGATGCGCCCATGAGCCTCTGGCTCGAGGCCGTGGCCGTCGTGCCGGATTGGCGACGACGCGGCCTCGCGACCGCCCTCTGCGCCGCGCATGCCTCCGCCTCTCGTGCCCTCGGGGTGCGCGCCCTCCTTGCCAGTTCGTCTATTGATCCTGCATTGGCCGCACTCCTGGCGTGCGTCGGCTTCGTCGTTCATCGCGACGGTGTGCTCCTCTGGCGGTTGCAGGAGTCGTGAGCAGGTTCGCCATCGGCGTGGTGCCTGTCAGAAGAGCACCATGCCATTATCTGAACCCGCTCACGACCCACGTCACGACTCGCCTCTTACCAGGGCATCCCCCGCAGATCGATCAGCCCCTCGCGCGGCCACTCCTCGAAGGTGCGCCGTGCGGGCAGGATCAGCGTGGGGCCGTTGTACTCGATCCAGACGTCGCCCTCGGCCTCCTGCTCGCGCACCGTCTGCACGATGCGCCGCCAGCCGACACTCGCGTAGAAGCCGACCACCGTCTCGCGGCATTCGAGGAAGCCGAAGTCGACCGGACACGTCTCGCGCAAGATCGTCCGCAACTCGGCCATCAGGCGTTGCCCGAGGCCGCGCCCCTGGTAGTCCGGATGTGTGGCGACCTCCCCCACCCCCGCGACCAAGATCTCCGCTGCGCCGACCCCGATCGCGCGTTGCTCGAAATCGAGGTGGGCGACGATTACCCCGCTCGGTGTCTCCAGCCAGAGGCGGTGATCGGGACGTGCGAAATAGTATGAAGCCTCGCTGAAGCGATGGGCGGATTGCGGGAACGCCGCCACCAGTAACTGCCTGATCGCCTCGTTCTGTGCCTCGGTCAGGTCGCGATCGGCGACGAGCCGATGGCGTAGCCCGCTTGTCTCCTCCGACCCAGTCGTCATATGCCTGTGTGCTCCTCAGTCACCGTTCGTCACAGCAATTCATCGGCGCGCATCGCGCCACCAGACGATACAACGTGCGCCGCACTCATGCTACAGTCCGGGCATACAGTTTCCCCGTACCAGCGGATCAACAATCTCTCGGTGCGGGCGTGTCCGCCGCCGAGGTGCAGGAGGATCGTCCATGAGCGCCGCCGACCAGTGGCTCGATCGCTTCTTCGAGTCGTATTATCGCCGTCGCCCGGTGGACGCCACCTTCATCGGCGTCCACGGCCACGACAAATGGCTCCCCGATCATTCGCCCGCGGGAAGCGCCGCGCTCGTGGCGGAAATGGGGGCGTTGCTGGCCGATTGTCCGCAGCCACCCGATGGTGCGGCGGGAGCAACGAGCGTGGCTGAACTCGATTGCGCGCTCGCCGCCGATTTCCTGACGATCCAACTCGCCGAGTGGGAGAGCGGACACTTCTGGCGCGGCAATCCCTCGCTCTACGCTGGTGAGGCGATCTTCGGCGTGCTGAGCCTTTTCCTGCGCGATTATGCGCCGCTCGCCGAGCGGGCACATGCGGCGGTCACGCGGCTGGTGGCGATCCCGGCGTTTCTCGCCACGGCGCGCGAGCAGATCGCGGACGCCCCGCTCGCCTGGACCGAGCGGGCGATTGCGGAGTGTGGCGGCGCGCTCGCCTTCCTCGGGCCGGGACTGGACAGGCTGATCCTCGACTACGGGCTCACCACGCCCGGCCTGCGCGCGGCGGGGGACGAGGCGGCGCGCGCCTACGAGTCGTTCCGCGCCTGGTTGCGCGACGATCTCGCTGCCCGCCCGCGCGAGTCGGTCGCCGTGGGTGCGAAGTTCTTCGATCTCCTGCTGCGGCGCGGTCACCACGTCGCGCGCGACGGCGCGGCGGTGGCGGCGTGGGCGCGCGCGATCTTCGACGAGGCTGAGGCGCGACTGACCCGCGACGCGGCACAGTTCGGCGTGGCGGCGGGCGATTGGCGCGCGGCATTGGCACAGCTGACGGAGCACCACCCTACGATCGCCGGCTATCTCGACCGCTACCGCGAGACCTGGGCGGCGGCGCGCGAGGCGGCGCTGGCCCACGACCTCGTCACTTGGCCGGACTTTCCGATCGCCTACGAGCCCTTCCCGGCCTGGGCGCGCGGCGCGCAGCCGAGCTTGTATTTCCTCTTCTACCGCGCCCCCGGTCCCTGTGATCTGCCGCGCGTGCCGATCCATCGCTACCTCGTCACGCCGATCGAGCCGACGATGCCCACTGCCGAGCAGGAGCGCCGCCTGCGCGCCACCAACGACGGGGTGATCAAGACGAACCACGTCATCCATCACGGCGGCCTGGGACATCACGTCCAGAACTGGCACGCGGCGCGCGCCGCTTCACGGATCGCTCAGATCGCGGCGGTCGATTGCGCCTCGCGGATCGCCTTCTTCGGCGTGGGGACGCTGGCGGAAGGGTGGGCCTGCTACGCCACCGGACTGATGGACGAGATCGGTTTCTTGACACCGCTGGAACGTTTCGCGGAAGTCTATGCGCGCCTGCGGATGGCCGCGCGCACGCTCTGCGATGTCGGCATCCACGATGGCTCGCTGAGCCTCGACGCGGCGACGGAGTTCTACCATGAGCGGGTGGGGATGGCCGCGCCCGCCGCCCGCGCCGAGGCGGTCAAGAACTCGATGTTCCCCGGTGCGGCGGCGATGTATCTGCTCGGCACCGAGGGTATCCGCGACCTCCGCGCGGCGGTCGCCGCGCGCGAGGGCGACGCCTTCCAGTTACGCGACTTCCACGATCACCTCCTGGCGCACGGCTCGCTGCCGGTGCCAATCATCGCGCGCTCGCTGCTCGACGGGGCGTTCGGCGGGGAGGCGGGCCGCGCGCGCGAGTGAGCCGTGCTGCGCGCCGCTATCGCGCGCGTGGGGACAGGGATCGCCACCGAATGACCTGTGGTTTCAACGCCTCGCAGCGTCGGAGAGCGCAGCCGCCGCCTGCTGCGGCTCTGGCGTGCGGCGGATCTCGCGCGGCAGGAGGAGGACCAACAGTGCGCTGAGCGGCAGGATGATCGCATTGGCGAAGAACGGTGCCGAAGGGCCGATGTGATCGTAGACCCAGCCGCCCAACAGCGGCCCGATCGTCGCGCCGGTCCCGACCGCAAAGCTGTAGAGGCCGTAGGCGGTGCCGCGCTGCGCGCCGCCGGTGATGTCGGCCACCAGCGCCCCCTCCGCCGGGAGGGCCGCCGAGATGCAGATCGCTTCGAGCACCCAAAACGCGCCGAGCAAGGTGAGGTGCGGGAGGAAGGGGAAGATCAGGGCAACCAGCCCCGCCAGCGCCAACCCCGCCACGATCAGCCGCTTGCGCCCGACCCGGTCGCTGAGTCGCCCGAGCAGCGCGGGGGCGATCCCGTAGGCGAAGCCGGCGGGGGTGAAGGTGAGGAGGATGCCGATCAGGCTGACCGTGAAGTGCCCCTGGATGTACAGCGTCAGGATCGGCTGCGTAACCCCGTTGGCGAGGGACGTGCCGAGGCAGATCAGCAGGAGCGGCACGAGCGCGCGCAGGCTGGCGCGCGGCGTGTTCCCGATCGGGATGGCCGACGGCGCTGCGCGGGCACGACGCGGCGCTTCGCGGAGCCGCCGACCCGCCCGCACGAACATGATCAGCGTCGCGACGGCGTAGAAGCAAAAGGCGAGTCGCCAGCCGGCGACGATGCCATGCCCGAGCCGCTCCGCCATCAGCAGGAGCGGGAAGCCGACCCCGCCGCCGATGAACGCCCCCAGGTTGATCATGCTCTGGAAGCGTCCTACCGCCGCGCCGCGCCCATCGGCGGGGATCAGATCGGCCAGCAGCGCATAGGCCGGGATCAGCAAGAACGCGGAACCGGTCCCCTCCACGATGCGCGCCAGGAAGAGGATGTTGACGCGCGCCGAGATGGCATAGAGCGCCCAGGCGACGATGAGGCAGGCGAGTCCGGCCAGGATGAAGGGGCGACGTCCGTAGCGATCCGCCCCGCGCCCGACGAGCGGACGCGCCAGGATCGGCACCAGCGCGAAGACGGCGAAGAGTTCGCCGATCTCGGTCGCCGACGCGCCGAGCGCCCGCGAATAGAGCGGGAGGAAGAAGAGGAAGAGGCCGACCGGGCACGAGGCGATGAACGCCGCCTCGTAGAGCGTCTGCAAGGTATGGGGCGTGGTGGCCTCGCCAGTTTGTCCGCCGCGTCCCGACCACCACCGCAGCCCCGCCGCCATCGCTCCTCGTCCGTGCCTCGCCGCCGCTCGTCCGCGCAATGATAGCCTATCGCCGAGCGCGGCGAAGTAGCCAGCAGGAGGCTGGCAGTGGGCAGGAAGTGTGCCGCTATGGCCGCAGGGGAACGGGGCTTGCAAATGGGGGAGGGCGCGTGCGCGCGGATATTGGGAGATGGGGAGGCCGGAATGGCAACACGAGCGGGACGACAGCGCGATCCGCACGACTATGGCTATCCGCACGACGACCGCGCGGCGCTGGTCGAGCGGGCGCGGATCGTGACGGAGCGGCTGGTGGCCCGCCACGGCCACGCGCGCTTCTCCGACAAAGACCCGCTCAGCATGCTGGTCGACATCCTCCTCTCCCATCGCACGCGCAACGAGCAGACCTACGCCGGGTACAAGGCGCTGCTGGCCCGTTTCGGCGATTGGGCGGGGGTGCGCGACGCGCCGACCGAGGAAGTGGAGGCGGCGATCGCGATGGTCAACTGGCCGGAGCTGAAGGCCCCGCGTCTCCAGGCGATCCTGCGCCAGATCACCGCCGAGCGCGGGGAACTCTCCCTCGATTTCCTCTGCGATCTCTCGGCTGAGGAAGGATCGGCGTGGCTGGGGCGGCTCGCCGGGGTAGGGCCGAAGACGATCGCCTGCGTCCTCCTCTTCACCTGCCGCAAGCCGATCCTGCCGGTCGATACGCACGTCCACCGCGTCTCGATCCGCCTCGGCCTGATCGGCGCGAAGGTCACCGCCGAGGCGGCGCACACGCCGCTCGGCGCGCTCCTGCCCGACGATCCGCAGGCGATCTACGATTACCACCGCGCCCTCCTCAAGCACGGTCAGAACCCCTGCGTCTATGGCGTGCCGCGCTGCGCGCAATGCCCTTTGCAAGACCTCTGCGACTACTACGCCCGCCCGCCCCGCGCGTTATAGCTGCTGACGATGATGCGCGCAGCGGATAGGGTATCATCCATGCAGCCGAACGGCGTGCCCGAACGGCGAGCGGCGTGGCTGATGAAGAGGGAGAGCTGTGGCGGTCGATCGGTGGCGTACCACGCCCGCAACGGGGGCCAAACCCGCCGCCGAATCCTCGCGCTCGGTGTTGCCGCCCTGGGCTACGCCAACCCTGCTCGATCGACTGATCGCGGGCGGCGCGCTGCTCCTCTGCGCCGTGCTGACCTTCGCGGTCTACGGTGCCGCGCTGCGCTTCGCCTTCACCTTCGATGATCCGCTCGATCTGCCGCGCGCCGAGGGGCGTTCGGTCTGGTCGATCTTCACCTCGTCGGCGGGCTACGCCTATTATCGCCCGATCCCCTTCGTCGTCTGGAAAGGGCTGCGGGCGATCCAGGGCTCGTACAACGAGGCGACGCTACACGGCCTCACCCTCGTCTGCCACCTCCTCGCCGCCTGGTTCCTCGCCCTGTTGTTGCGCCGCCTGACCGGGAATTGGTGGGGGATCGTCGCGTCGATCCTCTTCATCACGTACCCGTTCAGCTATCAAGCCGCATTCGGGGCGCATACCCTCTTCCACCCGCTGATGACCGCCGCGCTCCTGCTGGCGCTGCTCCTCTACTGCGCCGCGCGCGACCACCGTGGCGGGGGCACCCTCCCCCTCTGGGCGGGGGCGATCGGCGCGGCGGTCGTCGGGCTGTGGACGCACGAGAGCGGCGTCGTCATCCTGCCGCTCGTGCTCGGCCTGGAACTCTTCCTCGGCCTGCGCGCGCGCGCCTTTGTGCCGGTGGCGGCGGCGCGTCGCGTCCTCCCCTTTGGCGTCGTGACCGCGCTTTTCCTGCTGACCTGGGCGACCGTGCCAAAGTTCGCGCGCCCCGATCCGTGGTCGCCCGCCTCGCTCGGCGCGAACGCCCGTTTCTTCCTCGAAGGGGCGATCTGGCCGGTCGCGGCGCAATTGAATCGGCTTGGCGGCCAGTTCGGCTTCGATCCGGCGGGGGCGCTCTGGCCGACGATCGTGCTGACGCTGCTCGTGCTGATCACCCTCTACGTCGTCGGGCGGCGTCCGTGGGTGCCGACCCTCGCCCTCGCAGGGACGGCGATCATCCTCTTCCCGGCCTGGTTAGTGCTGACCTGGGTCTACGTCGAGGACGCGCCGCGCCTCCTTTACCCGGCGGCCCCGGCGATCGCCGCGCTCTGGGGCCTGCTCCCCTCGTTACGTTTCCCGAACCGCGCGTTCACCTGGGCCTGGCGGGGTATCTCGCTCCTCCTCCTGCTGGCCGTGACGGTGCAAAGCCTGAACTTCATCGGCGTGCGGCGGGACATGTGGGCCGAGGGGACGACCCTGATCCACGGCGTCGCCGATACCGCCGTCGCCTGGGGGGATCGTCCGCTCCTCTTCCTCAACGTCCCCGCCTGGTTCGCGCCGAAGAATCCCGAGTATCCTGTCGGACATGTCGGGTTGACCGCGCTTCCCGGCTACGTGGGCCTGGGGCGCTCGATCTACATCCATTGCGGCATCCAGCCGCCGCTCGAATCGCGCGGCTTCTACCCCGATGTGAACGGCTGGAAGTACGATTTCAACACGCACGGCGGCCCCGCCACCCTCGACGAGTTCGCGGCGCTCATCCGACAGGTCGACGCGGTCTACGCCGTGGAGATGCGCCCGGAGGGGGCGCGGCTCCGCCAGCTCGGCACGCTGATCCCGAACGGGGCCGACCCGCAGGCGACCGGCCCGCGCTGGGGCGGGACGATCGCCCTGCGGACCGCCGCGCTCACCTTCGCGCCGAGCGGCTTGCAGTCCGACATCACCTGGGACATCCTCGCGCCGCCACCCGGCGATGTGCTGCCGGTCCTCCGGGTGCGCGACGCCAGCGGCGCGATCGTCGCCGAGCGGCGCGAGTATCCGCTCGGCGGGATCGCCGCGCCGCGCCTCTGGCAGGCCGGGGATCGTGTGCGAGATCTCGCGATTATCGCCCTCCCCGCCGATCTCCCCGCCGGGTTCTTCACGATCTGGGTCTCCTGGGAAGAAAAGACGACCAGGGTGTTCCTCGGCGGGGTCGATGGTGCGGGTGCGCCCCTCCCGGCGGAGGGGGCGCTGGTGGGGCAATTCGCCTTACCGTAGCGAAAAAATGGCGCGATGTCCGATTAAGCACCGAACACGCGGCTAACCTATTGCGGAATGCGACACGGTATGGTACGGTAACGACCGGATTAGTTGAACTTGCGCGCACGCAACCGCTTGGCGGACTCTCCTCCGCCTTGCTCGAATCGTTCCGCAACGCCGCTATTCCGGATAGATATTCGGATACCATGTATCTCTCGAAAGGGTGCGGAGTTGAGCTTTCAGGACAAGACCCTCGTCTGCCGTGATTGTAACCAGGATTTCGTGTGGACCGCCGGTGAGCAGGAGTTCTACGAGCAGCGCGGGCTGACCAACCAGCCGGGGCGCTGCCCGGACTGCCGCCGCGCGCGCAAGGCGCAGCAGGGTGGCGGCGGCAGCAGCTACTCCAGCGGCGGGGGCGGCGGCTACAGCGTCGGCGGCGGCTACGACCGCCCGCAGCGCCAGATGTTCGCGGCGGTGTGCAGCGAGTGTGGCAAGGAGACCCAGGTCCCCTTCCAGCCGCGTGGCGACAAGCCGGTGTACTGCTCCGACTGCTTCGCGTCGCGCCGCCAGCCGGCGAGCTACGGCGGCGACAGCTACGGCGGCGGTCGCTACTAAGTCCCGCGAGGGCGTCCTGCTATAACGCGAGATCGCACTCTTTCGGGCATAAAGCGCGGGTTCGGTGGGAAGAGCACCGCGCCCGCGCCTTTTTATTTCCTGTTCGTATCGCGGCCTTCGCGCTGTATGCTGGCGGATGGGAGACAAGGAGACGAGGCCGGACGAGGAGTCTCTCGCCCGGCCTCGCGCTTGTCCGATCGGAAACGGGCAGGCGTTACAGCGTCTGCTCCATCCGCTTCAGGCTGGCACCGCGCGCCTTGTTGAGCGTAGCGCGGTACCCCTCGATCAGCGCGTTCACATCCGAGTTGAAGAGGATAAAACGCGAGCCGCGATCCATCCAGAAGTCCACCAGTTCTGCATTGAAGAGGTGACCGCCCGCCGGGATGCCGCGCGCCTGCGCCGTATTGACGATGTGTTCGTAGGCCTCGATAAAGCGCGGATTGCGGAATTCATCGGGGATGCCGAGGGTGATCGAGAGATCGTTCGGCCCGATGAAGATGCCATCGATGCCGCCGACATCGAGGATCGCGTCCAGGTTATCGATCGCGGCCTGCGACTCGATGCCGATGATGATCACGCTGTCGGCGTTGCGACGGTCGAGATAGGCGCGCGTCGCCTCGTTCAGCTCGACCTTGCCATCGCGCACCTGATCGTGGAGGGTACCCTTCAGCGGACGGAGCCGCGCCGCCTGCACCACCGCGTGGACTTCCGCCGCGCTCTCGCAGTAGGGGACCAGCACCCCCTGGAAACCGGCGTCGAGCCCCTCGATCGTCTCGTGCGGGTGCGTATTCGGCACGCGGATGATCGGGCAGACCCCGGCGGCGGCGAAGGCGGCGGCGAGATCAGCCGCCTCGGAGCGATTGGTCGGCGAGTGCTCGGTGTCCACGATGACGTAATCAAGGCCGAGCCCGCCGAAGATCCGCGCCCAGCGCGGGTTACGGATTATCGAGGTCATCGTCCCGAAGATCCGCTCATTGCCATGCATCGCCTGGCGTAGCGCCGTGCCGTCCATGTTGCGATCCCTCCCTCCCTATCTATCAGTTCGCCGCTCTGGCGCTCCCTTGTTGTGCTGCCTGCTCGCCTCTCAGCCCGCAGGCTCCGCAGTCCCGCAGCGATGACGCCCCGACGCCGAGTATGCCACAAAGTTGCATTCCTAGTAGGTCGCGGTCAAGCGCCCACCGGTATCGCGAGATGTCGCCGAGCGGTCTTCGCGCTCGTGGAACGGCCGACCCTGCTCTGAATTGAGCACGTCCTACGGTGAGAATGTGCGCGGTCGGGTGCTCGATCTGCGCGGCAGACGCCCGCAATTGTGGCTTTCTGCAACTCGGCCCTGTCGATCGAGTGGTCGCGGGGTTGGTTGGAGCGTGTTGAAGCGCGGTGCATTCCGTGATCTTCGACGAGGTGTGGGCTGTGTGGGCGCCGCTGGCGGCCTGGTAGCTCCGCGAGAGGCGCGATCTCCCGCTGCCACGGGAAGCTTGCGCATCGCTACTATTTAGTGTTACTATGTACTGGTAGTTAGCGACGCTGAGTAGCTGAGGGAGGGGGCGTGGGCAAGCAGATGACGGAGATGCTCAAGGGCACGTTGGAGGGCATCGTCCTGGCGATCCTGTCCGTGCAGCCAGCATATGGCTACGAGATCACGGCACGACTGCGGGAGCAGGGCTTCTCCGACATCGTCGAAGGCACCGTCTACGCGCTGCTGGTCAGGGTCGAGCAGCGAGGCTTCGTCGATGTGGAGAAGGTTCCGTCCGACAAGGGGCCGCCGCGCAAGGTCTATGCGCTCAACGCGCAGGGACGGGACTATCTCGAAGAGTTCTGGAGGGCGTGGAGCTTCCTCGCGGAACGGATCGAACAGCTCCACGAAGGAGGTAAGCGGTCATGATCGCAGGATTGATCGGAGACAAGAAGCGCTATCGCCAGTACAAGGCGCGCACGCAGCAGCTTCCCGCCGACTACCACACGGCGATCGACGCGTTCGAGCAGTACTTGAGCTACTTCGGGCCGGGCAAGGCGGACAGCCTGCTGAAGATGCTCGAGGATCTCGCCGACCTCTTCGAAGAGAGCGCGGCGAACGGCACCCCGCTCCGCGGCGTCGTCGGGGAGGATCCGGTGGAGTTCGCCGAGGCATTCCTGCGGAACTACCCGGAGGGGCAGTGGATCAGCAAGGAGCGCGAGCGGCTGACCGACACCATCAATCGTGTCGCGGGCAACGAGTCGTGACGCACGAGGGAACGGCCCGCCGCTCCCGATCCACATGTAGCTTTGGAGAAAGTGAAGCCATGACCAGCAAACAATCCGCCTGGACCGGCATGGTGCCGGTCGATGACACCGCATTGGCCGTGACCGACACCGGCGGGCCTGGCCGAGCCGTGGTCTACCTCAACGGCTCGTACGCCGACCAGTCGCACTGGCGGCGCGTCATCGCCGAACTTAGCAGCACCTACCGGCACATCACCTATGACGAGCGCGCCCGTGGCAAATCGAAGCGCTCGGCAGACTATTCGTTCGAGGCATGCATCCGGGATTTGGATGCCGTCCTCAAGGCAAGGGGCCTGGACCGGCCGATCCTGGTGGGCTGGTCCTACGGGGCGTATCTCGCGGTGCATTGGGCCGACCGGCAGCCGGATCGCGTCGGGGGGGTGGTGTGCGTGGACGGCGCTCTTCCGTACGGTCTAACCGGCGAGGCCTCACGAGAGCGGATCCGCAAGTTGTTCCGTCGGATGCGGTTGTTGCTCCCGCTCGCCAGCCGACTGGGCCTTGCCGCGCGGATGGCCGCCGACCAGCATGCCGAGATCAACATCGAGATCAATGAGATCGCCGCCGCCAGCGCGCCGGTCCTCGAACGCGTGACCTGCCCGGTGCGGTACATCCTGGCGACGGGTGACCACCTCGGCGCGGACCAAGGGGAGATGGCCCAGGTGCGGGCCACGCTCGATCCGGTCCTCGCCCGCAACCCGAACCTTCGGGTCAGCGCGCGGGTCGCGAGTAACCACAGCAAGATCCTGAGCAAGGACTTCCGTGCCGTCGCCGACGCGGTTCGCGAGCTCGCCGCCACCCGCGCCCACGCGGTCGTCTGAGCGGTGACGGCCCGCCGCGCTGCCTCGCGCTGTAGGGCGTGCGCCCCTCTCAGGCGGGCGACTCCCATCCTCGTCATCGGCTCTTCGACCGGGTATCGGTCGGAACCCGCGAGCCGATGACGAGGACGCGGATGTATTATCCCTGCTTCGTCTCCGACACCATCTTCACCGGCAGCCCATCGAAGAGGCCGGTCGCGCCGCGCGGCTTCCAGAGGGGCACCGCGACCGCCTGGACACCGCCCGGTGCATCGTCGAGAGTCAGTGCCTCGCCACGCTCGGCGGCGTCGAGCCCGCGCAACATGATCAGCATGTTGTGGAAGGTCTGCGCGATCGTGGCGAGCAGCGGTTCCCCGTAGCGGACCGCCTCGTAGAAGTTGAGGAATTCGTTGTAGTAGCCGTTGTCCCCCTCCTCCATCCGGTGTTCCTCGACCGTGCCATCGCTGCGATAGACGGTGACGATCTTGTTGCCGAGGGTCATCGTCCCCGCATCGCCATAGAGGCGCAGCTCGTTCGTCTCGGCGGGCGGGGCGATCTCCGGGTAGGAGGCGGTGTATCCTCCCACCGCGCCGCTGACGAAGCGGAGGCTCAGCGTGAGGTCGGAGGGGCCGCCATGCGTCGAGTTGGCGTCCTGTGTCTCGCCGTAGAGGCGCTGCACATCGCCGCAGAGGAGGCGTAACTGGGCGGTGTGGTGGACACCTCCGTCGAGGTGCGGCCCGCCGCGATAGCCCGGATCGTGCCGCCACGGCGTGCTCGAAAACTTGCCCGGCACCGGCACGAGGCGCGAGACGTTCCGCCAGGAGGCCAGGTGGACCCGCCCGATCGCGCCCGCATCGAGGAGGGCGCGCGCCTGTCGCAGATCGTCGCGATAGAACATGTTCTCCGCGATCAAGATCGTGCGCTCGGGGAACTCCGCTTCCAGCGCCACGAAACGCCGCCCCTCGGCCTCGTCCACGCCCGCAGGCTTCTCGCAGATGACATCCTTGCCCGCCTCCAACGCGGCCCGCGTGACGCCATAGTTGAGCGGGATCGGCAGGGAGATCAGCACCGCGTCCACGTCGTCGCGGCGCAGCAGATCGTGGTAATCGCTGGAGTAATCGTCCATCGACGCGCCGCTATAGCTGGCGAAGTGTTCCGCCTTCGGGCGCGTGTGATTGGCGAAGGCCGCGATCGTGAAGCGCTCCGGCATCTGGCGCAGCGCGGGCCAGTGCAACTGCTCCACCGCGAGGCCGGTGCCGATCACCCCAAGGCGGATCGGCTGGCCCTTGTCGTCGTTCATCGTCCGTCCTTTGCTCCTTGAGGCACGCTCAGCGCGTGACTTGTCCCAATTCCGCGCGCACCGCCCCGTTCATCAGGCCGAGTTCGTTGTTGATGCTGACGAAGCGGAAGCCCTGGCTCAGGCGACGATTCGCCCCCGCCGCGCTGCCGACGTGGATGCCCGCGATCTTGCCCGCCTCCCGGCAGGCGGCGACGACCGTCTTCATCGCCTCCTCGACCGCGTCCATCAGCAGCGGCCCGGTGTCGCTGATCGCCTCGCCGCCGTGCGAGATCGTCATGTCGCTCGGGCCGACGTAGCAGCCATCGACCCCCTCGGTCGCCACGATCGCGCGGACGTTGCGGACCGCCTCGACCGTCTCGATCATCACGAAGAGCGACGTCTCGGTGTTCGTCCCCTGGAAATACCCTTCGCCGCCGTAGATCGCCGCGCGAATCGGGCCGGAGCTGCGCGCGCCTAGCGGCGGATACTTCGCCGCGCGCACCGCCGCCGCGGCCTCTGCGGGCGTGTTCACGAGCGGCACGACGATCCCGTAGGCCCCGAGATCGAGCGCGCGGTTGATCGACATGAAATCGTTGATCGGCACGCGGACGAACGGCGTCGTCCCGGTGGTGCTGATCGCCTGGAGGAGACTCGTCAGGTGGGCGAGGTCGGCCTCGCCGTGCTGCAGATCGACCATCGCCCAATCGAACCCCGCGTGGGCGACGATCTCCGCCGCGAGCGGGCTGACACTGCTGAGCATGATCCCGAGGGCCGGTTTCCCCTCGCTCAGGGTACGCTTCGTCCCGTTTGGTCGCATTGATCCTTCCTCCCCTTTGCGGCGAATCGTCGCCGCCAACCGAGGCACGATACCACCTCGGCGGGCGCTGTCAATGCCCTGATCAGTGTTCTGGTCGGATCGATGCGCTCGCCGTACCGCCGTAGCCCCTTGATACATCCTTGCGTAGATCGTACTAGAATAAGTTCAGGGTGTGATGGATCGCGAGCGAAAGGAATCGGCATGAGCGGTGTTATCGGCGGCTTGTTCGGCGGCGGGGTCTTCCTGATCGTGATCCTCCTCCTCCTGATCCTGCCGTCGTTGCGGATCTGTAGCGAATGGGAACGGAAGGTGGTGCTGCGCCTCGGGCGCTTCGCCGGGGTGCGCGGGCCGGGCGTCTTCCTGCTGATCCCCTGGATCGAGCGGACGCCGTACACGATCGATATGCGCGTGGCGACGAGCAGTTTCACCGCCGAGCAGACGCTGACGCGCGACAATGTGCCGGTCAATGTCGACACGATCCTCTTCTGGCGGGTGATCGATCCGGCGCGCGCGGTGTTGGAGGTCAATAACTACAATTTGGCGGTACAGGGGGCGGCGCAGACCGCCCTGCGCGACATCATCGGGCGCAGCGATCTGAGCCAGGTGCTGTCCGGTCGCGCCGAGCTCGATGCCGCGATGACGCAGACGCTCGACCATCAGACCGAGCCGTGGGGAGTGAAGGTCGAATCGGTGCGGATGCGCGACATCAAGATCCCCGATATTCTGCAAGATGCGATGAGCCGCGTGGCCCAGGCGGAGCGCGAGAAGCAGGCTCGCGTCGTCCTCGGCGAGAGCGAGGTGCTGGTCGCCCAGCGCTTCGCCGATGCCGGGAAGCTGTATGAAGATAATCCGCTGGCGCTCCACCTGCGCGGGATGAACATGCTCTACGAGGTGATGAAGGCGGGCGGGACGAGCACCGTGATCGTGCCGTCCAGTGCCGTCGAGAGTATGGGGCTCGGGGGGGCGAGCGGGATCACCGCCCTGGCGCGCGAGGCGGCAAAGGCCGCCGAGGTCGCGAGCAATGCGGGCAACGGGGCGACCATGTCGCCCCCGGCTGCGCCGCCGGTCGTTATCCCACCGACGCCCCCGACTTTCTTCCCCGGCCTGCCACCGCGCGAATAGCCGGCGATCTACGGCTGAAAACGGCCCCGGCGGTACAAGACCGCCGGGGCCGTATCGTTGTTGCGCGGAGCCGGTTGTTAGAAACCGACCGCGCAGCCGTCCGCGCGCGGCTCGCTCCCGGCGACGTAGGTGCCGTTCGGCAGGCGGCGGATGATCTGCCCCTTGCCGAACGCGCCGCCGGTGTGCAGCACGTTGATCCCGTGTCCGCGCGCCGCAAGGCCGTTGATGATGTTGTTCGGCACCCCCTGCTCAAACGAGACCTCGCGCCCGCGCTGCCACTGCCAGCGCGGGGCGTCGAGGCTGGCCTGCGGATTCATGCCGTAATCGACCTGATTGACGACCATCTGCAAATGCCCCTGCGGCTGCATGAAGCCGCCCATCACCCCGAACGGGCCGATCGCCGTCCCTCCCTGGGTCAGGAAGGAGGGGATGATCGTGTGGTAGGGGCGCTTGCCGGGGGCAATCAGGTTCAGGTGGCCCGGTTCGAGGACGAAGCCCGCGCCGCGATTCTGGAGCGAGATCCCGGTGCCGGGTACCACGATCCCGCTGCCGAAACCGGCGTAATTCGACTGGATCATCGAGATCATCATGCCGTCGCCGTCGGCGGCGCAGAGGTAGACGGTGCCGCCACGCGGCGGCACGCCCGCGACCGGATCGAGCGCGCGGTCGCCGATCAGTTTGCGGCGCTCGGCGGCGTACGCCTTGTCGAGCAGGCCGCGCGTCGGCACGTCGGCGTGCTCGGGATCGGCGACGTACTTCAAGGCGTCGGCGAAGCCGAGCTTCATCGCCTCGATTTGCAGGTGGTAACTCTCGACCGACTCGCGCGGGTGCCGCCCGAGTTCGAACCCTTCCAGGATGTTCAGCGCGGTCAGCGCGGCGATCCCCTGTCCGTTCGGCGGGATCTCCCAGACTTCGTAGCCGCGATAGGAGGTGTTGATCGGCTCGACCCAGGTGCTGGTGTGCGCGGCCAGATCCTCGCGCGTGATGTAGCCACCGGTCCGCGCCGCGAAGTCGGCGATCTTCCCGGCCAACTCGCCCTGGTAGAAATCTTCGGCGTTCGTCTCCGCGATCCGGCGCAGGGTGCTGGCGTGGCCCGGTGAGGCCCACATGTCGCCCGCACGCGGGGCCGTGCCCCCCGGCGTGAAGGTCTCGAACCAGCCCGCGAACTCCGGCCCGATGTTCTTCTCACCGTAGATACGCGCTGCCCCACCCCAGGCCCCCGCCGTAACCGGTGCGACCGGGAAGCCCCCCTCGGCGTAGGCGATCGCGGGCTCGAAGAGTTTCTCGAACGGCAGCTTGCCGAAGCGCGCGTGGAGATCGCGCCAGGTCGCGGGCGCGCCCGGCACCGTCACCGGCAGCCAGCCGTGCGCGGGGACCGTCTTGTGTCCCTGTCCGGCGAAGAGCTCTGGCGTGTGCGTCAGCGGAGCGCGCCCGGAGCCGTTGAGGCCATGCAGTTTGTCCCCGTCCCAGACGAGGGCGAAGGCGTCGGAGCCGATGCCGTTCGAGCAAGGCTCGATCACCGTGAGGGCGATCGCGGTGGCGAGCGCGGCGTCGACCGCGCTGCCCCCCTGTTGCAGCATCCAGAGCCCCGCCTGCGCCGCGAGCGGTTCGCTCGTTGCCACCACTCCGCGCGCGGCCACGACCGGCATCCGGCGCGAAGGATAGGGATAGTGCTCCTGGCTCAGCATCTCCCGTGTAGCACCTGTCATCGGTCCTCCTGTGGCATCTTCGATCAGCCGCCGTGTGGCGGCGTGTTGCCCGTGACTATACCAGCGCCATCGAGGGGCGGCAAAAGCCGCCGCTGTCGCCTGCGGAAGGCGTTGAGCGCGTTGCCGAGCAGGAGGATGTGCGCCAGCAGGTAGAGCCAGGTGGTGAGGAGGAAGATGAAGCTGACGGTCGCGCCGCCGGTGGACGTGGGGCGGAAGCGGAGATAGAGCGGGAAGAGTTGGAGCGCCCCGACGAAGAGGGTTGCGGCCAGGGCCGCGCCGAGCCAGGTGTCGCGCGGGCGTAGACCCGCGTCGGGGATCACCCAATAGAGCGCCCAGAGGAGGATGAAGGCGAGGACGTAGCCGACCAGGCTCGTCGCCAGTTGCACCGAGAAGTCGCGTGCCCGCACACCGATCCCGACGAAATTGGCGACTTCGCCGCCCAGCCAGGTCGCCACGCTGGAGATCAGCACCGTCGCCACGAGCAGCACCGAGAGGGCGAGGATCAGTAGCAGACCGACGCCCCGGAGACGCAGCGTCCGTTGACGCGGGATGCCATAGTGCTGGAAGAAGGCGTGTCCGATCGATTCGAGCAGGGTGGTGCTGAACCACACGAGGAGCGGGAAGGTGATGAGGCCGACCGCGCCAGCGTTCTGCCCCACGGCGGAGAGGTCTTCGAGCTGCCCCTGCCAGGTGGTCGGGAAGACGCGCAGCAGGATGTTCAGTACGTCCCGCGAATAGGTGGTATTGCGGAGGAGGATCGCGACGAGGGTGGTGACGACGCTGAACAGGGGGAAGAGGTTGATCAGGAGGCGGAAGGCGATCCCCGCCGCCAGATCGGTCGCCACTTGCTCGATCCAGTAGTAGTGGTACAGGAAGTCGGCCAACCGGCGTGCGCTCAGCCACGCGCGCAGCCGCCCGCGTACGCCACCCTGCGCCGCCGCTGGTACGGCGGCGTTCGCACTATGCGGCACTTTGCTGACCGGTTGTCGCATCATCGTCCCTCTCGCTTGCTGTGTCGTGTCCGGCTGTTCGTCGGTCTCATTGCATAGCGGGGTACACTTTGAATGTGGACCATGTTCGTGCCCCACTTGTGTTGACTGTAACGTACGGAGCAGCCCCATGCCCGCCCCGCCGCTCATTTCCTTCGTGCAGCCGGAGCGCAGTATCTTGCCCGCCCTCGCGCTGATCCTGTCCGCCGACACCCTCCTCGCCCGCTACGACTTCTCTCGGCTCGTCGAGGCGCTGTTGGACGAGTCGGCGCATCTCGCCACGGGTCTCTTGCTCTTGGCCGCGCCTCCCGCGCCGCGCTCGCGCCCGTTCGTGCTCGGCGCGGCCCTTGGCGCGATCGCGATCGACGCCGATCATGTGCCGGGTGAGTTCGGGTGGAACATCATCACCCGCAGCACCGGACGCCCGGTGACCCACTCGCTGGCGACCTGCGGGGCGCTGCTGCTGCTCTCCCGCGCGCTGCCTGAAACGGCCCGCGCCGCGACCGTGGGTGCGGCGTGCGGCGTGCTCGCGCACTTTGTCCGCGATCTTGGCACGGGCGGGTTGCCGCTCCTCTGGCCTGTCAGCAAGCGTCGCGTCCGCGTGCCCTATGGTGTCTATCTGGCGATCCTATTCGCTGCGGGCGGCAGGGCATGGTGGCGCGCGGTCGCGATGATGGCACGATCTGCCGAGCGGCGGGGGCTTGTGGTATAGCCCATGCGTGTCCGCCAGCGCGGTGGCGGCTGTGCGTCGCCGCGCACCTATCGCCGGTCATCCGGCACGTCGAGAGGACCAACATGACCGTACCGGCCCCGTTCGTCTTTCTTTTCGATGTCGATAACACGCTGCTCGACAACGATACGATGTCGCGCGATCTGCGGGCGTACCTGACCGAGACGTTCGGCGAGACGCGCCAGCAGCGCTACTGGGCGATCTTCGAGGAGTTGCGGTCGGAACTCGGCTACGCCGATTATCTCGGGACGCTCCAGCGTTACCGCGTGGAGAATCTGCGCGATCCGCACATGCTCGAGGCCTCCAACTACCTCGTCACCTATCCATTCGAGGCGCGCCTCTTCCCCGGCGCGCTCGATCTGCTGCGCGCGCTACGCCCGTACGGCCCGGTCGCGATCCTCTCCGATGGCGATGTGGTCTTCCAGCCGCGCAAGATCGCCCGCTCCGGCATCTGGGACGCGGTCGAGGGGAACGTCCTGATCTACATCCACAAGGAGGAGATGCTCGATGACGTGGCCGCGCGCTACCCGGCGACGCGCTACGTGATGGTGGACGACAAGGTGCATCTGCTGGCGAAGATGAAGGCGATCTGGGGCGAGCAGCTGATCACCGTTTTCGTGCGCCAGGGGCACTACGCCCACGACCAGCGCCTCCTCGACGCGAACCCGCCCGCCGACATCGCCATCGAGCGGATCGGCGATCTCCTGGATAACCGCGACTTCGCCACGCTGATCGGACGAAGTTAAGCGCCGCGTCGTGAGCGCGCTGAAGGGCAGCTATTTCGTAAACAGGGGTCCATACAACCGGTGCAACGGCTCCGCCTATCCGAGGAACATCCCGGCGATCACAATCCGTTAACCTCGCTCTGCTATGGTGACCCTGGCCCCGAGGCCGCGCCACGCCGCCGACGATCGTCGGCGGCGTGAGAAAGCAGGGGAGCGATGGCGCTGCTGACGATCAATACCGGTTCTTCGAGTCTGAAAGCGGCGGTCTACCGCGCCGGTACCGACGAGCGGTGCGAGGTGTCTGTGCTCGTCGAGCGGATCGGGCACGAGGGCGCGCGGTTGCGGATCACCGATGCGAACGGCGCGACGCTCCTCGATGCGGCGCGCGATCTCCCCGATCACGCCGCCGCGCTCGATGCTTTCATCGGCTGGCTGCGCACGGAACGCCCCGAGCTGGACGTGACGGCGATCGGGCACCGGATCGTCCACGGCGGGGAAGCGCATCGCGAGCCGGAGCGCGTCACCGAGGCGTTGCTCGCCGACCTGCGCGCGCTGGTCCCGCTCGATCCCGATCACCTCCCGCAGGCGCTCGCGGCGGTCGCGGCGGTCGGGCGCGCTTACCCGAACGTGCCGCAGATCGCCTGCTTCGATACCGCCTTCCACCGCCGGATGCCGCCCGTCGCCCGTCGCTACGCCCTCCCGCGCGAGTACGAGGAGGCGGGGTTGCTCCGCTACGGCTTCCACGGCCTCTCCTACGAGTACATCATGGCGACGTTGCGCGCGGAGGACGCGGCGGCGGCGCGGGGGCGGATCGTGATCGCACACCTCGGCAGCGGGGCGAGCATGGCTGCGGTGCGCGATGGCGTGGGCCGGGAGACGACGATGGGCTTCAGCCCGACTGGTGGGCTGGTGATGGGGACGCGCACCGGCGACCTCGACCCCACGGTGCTCCTCTATCTGCTGACCGAGCGCGGCCTGGGCGTCGAAGCGGTGACCGATCTCGTCAACAAGCGCGGCGGGCTGCTCGGGGTTTCCGGCACGAGCGGCGACATGCGCGAGCTCCTCGACCGGGTCGGGAGCGATCCGCGCGCCGCCGAGGCGGTCGAGCTCTTCTGCTACACCGCGAAGAAGTGGCTCGGCGCGCTCGTCGCCACGCTCGGTGGGCTCGATACGCTCGTCTTCACCGGCGGCATCGGCGAGCGCGCCGCGCCGATCCGCGCCGCCATCTGCGACGGCCTCGGCTTCCTCGGCATCACCCTCGATGCGGAGCGCAACGCCGCGCACGCCCCGTATATCGCCGTTGCCGACGCGCGGGTTGCCGTGCGCGTCCTGCCGACCGATGAGGCCCTGATGATCGCGCGCCACACCGCACAACTCGTCGCGCAAGGAGGATAACCCGATGCGTTTTCGCTTCTCGACCCGCGTCTCCAGCGCCGTGCCCGCCGCCGAAGCGCCCGCGCCACCGACCGATCCCGTGAACGGGCCATTGAGCGCTGCCGAACTCGCCCTGATGCAGCGTTACTGGCAGGCGGCGAATTACCTGACGATCGGGCAGATCTATCTCGGCGCGAATCCGTTGCTGCGCGAGCCCCTGCTCGCGGAGCACATCAAGCCCCGCCTGCTCGGCCACTGGGGCACATCCCCCGGTCTCTCGCTGATCTATGTCCATCTCAATCGCCTGATCCGTCGGCACGACCTCGACGCGATCTATCTCGCGGGGCCGGGGCATGGCGGCCCCGCGCTCCTGGCGAACGTCTATCTGGAAGGGACGTACACCGAGGTCTACCCCGCGATCACCCGCGACGAGGCGGGGCTCCTGCGACTCTTCCGGCAGTTTTCCACGCCGGGCGGCGTGCCGAGCCACGTCAGTGTGCCGACGCCGGGATCGATCCACGAGGGCGGCGAGCTCGGCTACGTGCTGACCCACGCCTTCGGCGCGGCGTTCGACAACCCGGAACTGATCGTCGCGGCGGTGGTGGGGGACGGTGAGGCGGAGACGGGGCCGCTGGAGGGGTCGTGGAAGAGCATTAGCTTCCTCAACCCGGTGCGCGATGGCGCGGTGCTGCCGATCCTGCACCTGAACGGCTATAAGATCGCCAACCCTACCGTCCTCGCGCGCAGCGGCGACGAGGAAGTGCGCGCGTTGCTGGAAGGGCACGGCTACACCGTCCACTTCGTGGAGGGGGAGGACCCGGCGCGCGTCCACCAGCAATTCGCGGCGACGCTGGATGCGTGCTACGCCGCGATTCGCGCGATCCAGGCGGATGCCCGCGCGAACGGGGTGAGCGGGCGACCGCGCTGGCCGGTCATCGTCCTGCGGACGCCGAAGGGGTGGACCGGGCCGATCGAGGTCGATGGCAAGCCGGTTGCCGGGACGTTCCGGGCCCATCAGGTGCCGTTGGACGAGGTCCGCACGAACCCCGCACACCTGGCGCAGCTGGAGGCCTGGCTGCGGAGCTACGCGCCGGAAACCCTGTTCGATCGGGGCGGCGCATTGCTGCCCGAACTCGCCGCCCTCGCGCCGACCGGCGTGCGGCGGATGGGGGCCAACCCGCACGCCAATGGCGGCACGGTCCTGGCCAATCTCGATCTCCCCGATTTTCGGGATTACGCGGTCGCGGTCGCGCATCCGGCGAACGAGCACCAGGAATCGACCCGCCGCCTCGGGGAATTGATGCGCGACATCTTCACGCGCAACAAGGAAGCGGCGAACTTCCGGCTCTTCTCGCCCGATGAGGCCAACTCCAACCGGCTCGGTGCGGTCTTCGAGGTGGAGAATCGCTGCTTTGTCGCGACGCGGCTCGATATCGACGATCATCTGTCCGCCGATGGGCGGGTCTTCGAGGTGCTGAGCGAGCATCTCTGCGAGGGGTGGCTGGAAGGGTATCTGCTGACCGGACGCCACGGTCTCTTCGCCACTTACGAGGCGTTCGCGATGATCGCCGCCTCGATGATCGTGCAGCACACCAAATGGCTGGAGGAAGCGAGCAAGCTGGCGTGGCGCGCGCCGATCGCCTCGCTGAACGTCCTGCTGACCTCGACCGCATGGCGCAACGACCACAACGGCTTCAGCCATCAGGGGCCGGGGCTGCTCGACGTGATGCTTTCCAAGCATGGCAGCGTGGCGCGGATCTACCTGCCGCCCGACGCCAACTGCCTCCTCTCGGTCGCGGATCACTGCTTCCGCAGCCGCAACTACGTGAACCTGATCGTGATCGACAAGCAGCCGCAGTTGCAGTGGCTCGACATGGAGGCGGCGATCGCGCACTGCACGCACGGCGCATCGGTCTGGCACTGGGCGAGCAACGACGATGGCGCGACGCCGGATGTGGTCCTGGCCTCGGCGGGCGACATCCCGACATTGGAGATCGTGGCGGCGGCGCATTGGCTGCGCCAGCACGCGCCGAAACTACTGGTGCGCGTCGTCAACGTCGTGGACCTGATGACCCTCTTCCCGCGCGAGTTCCACCCGCACGGTTTCGCTGAGGCCGATTTCCTCGCGCTCTTCACCGCCGATACCCCGGTCGTCTTCGCCTATCACGGCTACCAGCGCGCGATCCACGAGATCGTCCACGGGCGCCCGAACGCCGAGCGCTTCCATGTGCGCGGCTTCAACGAGCAGGGGACGACGACCACGCCGTTCGATATGGTGGTGCTGAACGACATGAGCCGCTTCCATCTCTGCATCAGCGCGTTGCAGCGCACGACGCGCCCCCCGGCGAATCGGGACGCGCTGATCGCGGAGTGCCAGCGGCGGATCGAGGAGGCGGTCGCCTACTCGCGCGAGTATCTGGAGGATCAGCCGGCGATCACCAACTGGGTCTGGACCGAGGCGTAGCGCGTCGGCGGCGGGCGGGGGTCGTTCCCCGCCCGCGTGGCGTCGTCAGTCGAGCGGCGCGGTCAGTCGCCGGGGCAGCGCCGCGAGACACCCCGCCGCGAGCGCCAGGATACCGATCGCGACACCGACCGCGCCGACGAAGGCCCGCGCATAGCCGCGCGCACTGGCGACCGTCAGCCCGGCGCTCAGCGGGCCAGCGGCGGCGTTCGTGTCGGCCAGGGTCGGGCGGCTGCAACTGGCGGGGATGTTGGTGGTATCCCGCTCGGCGGCGCGGGCGCGCGCACAGTCGCGGAAGTCGCCAAGCGCGGCCTCGCGCTCGCCCTGCAGCAGCGTTGTCGCGGTCAACTCCTGCCGCAGTGTGGGGATCAAGTCGTCCGCCACGCCCGTCGCGCCGCGCGCGAGCAGCGTGAAGAAGATCAAACCGATGATCGCCACGCCGAGCGCCCCGGCGATCTGTTGCACCGTCGTCAGCAGTCCCGACGCCGAACCGGCGTCGCGTCCCGGCAGATTGCCGAGGACGTAGCCGAGGAGGGGCGCGGAGACGCTGCCCGAACCGAACCCTTGCAGGAAGACGCCGGGGATCAGCGCGAGCGCGGTCGCCCCCTCGCCGAGGCGCGCGGCGACCAAAATCACCAGCCCCAACCCGACCATCCGCAGGCAGACCCCCGCGAGCAGCACACGGCTCCCGAAGCGCGGGATCAGGCGTGCGGAGAGGGTGGCGGCGATGAAGAAACCAATCGCATCGGGCGCGAAGGTGAGCCCGGCATGCAGTGGCGTGAAGCGCAGGCCGAGTTGCAGATAGAGGGCCAGCGTCAGGAAGTAGCCCGCGTTGGCGCTGTAGAGGAGGAGTTGGGTCAGCAGGCCGAGGACGAAGGTGCGGTTCCCGAAGAGGCGCAGTTCGAGCAGCGGCGCGCCACCCCGTCCGGCCAGGCGGCGCTCGAACGCGACGAAAAGGGCGAGGACCGGCAGGGCGGCGACGAGGCAGAGCCAGCTCCACAGCGGCCAGCCCTGATCGCTCCCCACAACGAGCGGGAAGACGAACAGGAAGAGGCCGGGGGTCGCGAGGGCAACGCCGCCGAGATCGAGGCCGCGCGCGCCGGGGGCGCGGCCTTCGCGCAGCAGGGAGGCGGCGGCGACCGTGGCCGCGACACCGATCGGCAAGTTGATCAGGAAGATCGGTCGCCAGGAGAGGCCGAAGAGATCGGCGCGGATCAGCAGGCCACCGAGCACCTGTCCGAGGATGCCGGAGAGGCCGAGGACCATGCCGTAGATGGCGAAGGCGGTGCTCAACTCGCGCCGGGGAAAGGTAACCCGGATGATCGCCAGGGTCTGCGGGGTCATCATCGCCGCCGTGCAGCCCTGGATGATCCGCGCGCCGATCAGCACCTCCGGGGTGGGCGCGAGGCCGCAGCAGGCCGAGGCGAGGGTGAAGCCGCCGAGGCCGAGCATGAAGGTCCGTTTGCGTCCCCAGCTATCGCCGAGCCGCCCGCCGGTGATCAGCAGGATCGCGTAGGCGAGGGCATAGCCCGCGACGACGAGCTGAATCTGTCCGAAGGAGGCGCGGAGATCGCGCTGCACCGTGGCGATGGCGACGTTGACCACGAATTGATCGAAGATCGCGAGCAGCGGCGCGGCGAGGACGACGGTAAGGATCAACCAGCGGCGCGGGTCCGGGGCGGCGTCCGTGATCGGCGCGACGGCGGCGGGTGCCTGGGTCATGCAGTGTGCTGCCTTCCTCCGGCGCGGGGGGGCACAGACCGATGCCGCGCCCGGAATAGCGCGGCATCGCCGAGAAGCTGTTCGATGCGGGGAGTGTAGCACGCGGCATAGCCGCTGCGGTGCGTGCCTGCACGGCCTCAGCGGACCGTGGGGCGTGCGCGCTAGCGGGCGCGCGCCGCCTCGCTGGTGATCCAGTCGGGCCAGTTGCAGGTCGCGCCGTCGGCACCGGTCTCGAAGAGGCGCTCGACCTGATCGTGCCGGGTGACGCCCCAGGCGCGGACATCGAGGCCGAGGCGATGGGCGAACGCGACCCGACGCGCGGTCAGGCGCTCGACATGCGGGCAGATCTGTGCGAAGCCGCGCCGGGCGACGCGGGCGATCGTGTCCTCCTCGAAGGTGGGTGTGAGGAAGCCGTACGGCAGTTTCGGCTCGATCGCCTGGGCGTCGAGCAGCGCGGGCCAGTGGAACGAGGTGACCTGGATGCCCTTGCGAAGATCGCGCGCGGCGAGCGCGGCGATGGTCGTCGCCGCCGCGCGCGGGTCCTTGATCTCGATCGCCAGCGTGATCCGCCCGGCGTACTCGTCGAGGAGTTCCGCGAGGGTGAGGATCCGCTGCCCCGCGAACTCCACGCGATACCAGCCGCCGATATCGAGCGCCCGCAACTCCGCCAGCGTGTAATCGCCGAGCGGGCCGCGCCCATCCGAGGTACGGTCTACCGTGCCATCGTGGAAGATCACCGCCTCGCCGTCGGCGCTGAGCTGCACATCGGTTTCGATCGCGCCCGCACCCATCGTCAGCGCCAGATCGAACGCGGCGCGCGTATTCTCCGGCGCGTAGCCGGACGCGCCCCGGTGCGCGATCGCCAACATCGCTCGCTCCTCACCGTTCTTCTCCGTCCCGCCGCTCCCAGATGAGCGGCAGGGTTCATCGACATGCTTCTATGCCGCCGCGGCGCGCACCAGATCCGGACGGCACGCTTCCGCCACCGCCAGCACCGCCGCCGGGTCGGGGCGCACCGGCACGACCCGCACGATCGCCAGATCGAGCCCCTGCGCCAACCGAGCGAAGGCCCCCGCCGCACCCGCCGCGCCGCCGAAGTACCCGACCAGGCGTAAGAGGTCGGTCGGGAACGCGTCGGCCAGCTCCGCCGGGCTGGCACCCCGCTCGCGCCGGGCTTCGAGGTCGCTCAACGCCGCGTCGAAGCCCATGCGCGCGAAGTGGGCGCGATAGCCGTGCGCCTTGTCCGCGCCGGGCTGCACGAGCGCGTAGGGAAGGATCGCGCGGGCCAGCGCGCGGCGGGCGGCGTCCTCGTCCGCATCGACGCAGATGCGGATATATTCCACCACCCGCACCGCGCCCGAGTCGCGCCCGGCGCGCGCGCCCCCCTCGGCGACCCGCGCGCGACTCCAGGCGATCTGCTCCGGGGTACACCAGTTGAGGGCCACGCCATCGGCGAGTGCGCCCGCGAGTCGGACCATCCCCGGCCCGAGCGCGCCGAGATAGACCGGCACTGCGGGCGCACCGGGACGCCGCCCGAGGCCAACGCCGTGCAGGTTGACCGCCGTGCCGCTGTGGTCGACCTGCTGCCCGGCCAGGAGGCCGCGCACGGTGATCAGGAAGTCGCGCATCAGCGGCAGTGGCTTCCAGTCGGGGACACCGAGCGATCGCCGATAGGCCGGGCTGTAGATGCTGCCCGCGCCGATCCCGAGGATGAAGCGCCCGTTGGTCAGCTCGCCGAGGGTCGCGGCGGCGGTGGCGAGGGCCGGGGCGGACCAGATCGGCACCGGCACGACCGAGATGCCGGTCGTCAGGCCACCGGTCGTCACGTCGGCGCTCGCGCCCCACCACTGGGCGCAGGTCTGGAAGGCGTCGTTGCCCACGCCGGCGGGGGTCCAGATGTCGCTGTAGCCGAGCCGCGCGGCGGCGCGGGCGAGGTCGCGGTGTTGCGGGAAGGTTAGCCCCGCGCCGGGATCTACCCCGAGTCCGATCTCCATCTGCGGTCGCTCCTCATCCTCGAATCGCGCGTGGCGCGTGTCATCGTTGAGCGATGCAGGCGCGGCCTGTGTGCCCGCACCGAGCGCTACCGCTCACAGCGGTACTGTGCTTGTCGTCCCGGCGTCTGTCAAGCGCCGGGCGCGTGGATCGTTGGGGTGGGGTACACTCGCGCGTGTGACCGATCGCGCACCATAGCAAGCACCGTAGTGGAGGGGGCAGCAGATGAGCCTGGTGATCTGGCCGCAGCAGTCGGTGGAGTGGGTCGCGGCGATCCGCGAGGTGGCGGGGGCGATACCGGTCGTCGCGCCGCAGGATGAGGCGGCGGCACTGGCGGCGGCCCCGGAGGCGGAGGGCTGGATCGGCCAGCTGACGCCGGAGTTGTTCGAGCATGCCCCGCGCCTGCGCTGGCAGCAATCGCCATCGATCAGCCTGGAGAGCATCGTCTTCCCGGATCTCGTCGCGAGCGAGGTGACGCTGACGAATATGCGCGACATTTTCAACGATCATATCGCCACGCACGTCCTCGCGTTGCTGCTCGCGCATTGCCGCGATCTGCCGCGCCTGATCCGTCGCCAAATCGAGCATCGGTGGGCCTCCACAGATCAGGTCGCGGTCATCGACCCGGCGGACCTGACGATCGTCGTGATGGGCCTGGGTGGCATCGGGGCGGAGGTGACGCGCCGCCTCGCGCCGTTCGGCCCCACGATCCTCGGCGTCGATCCGAAGGTGACGACCGCGCCGCCCGATGTGGACGAACTCTTCACCCCCGATCGGTTGCCCGAACTCCTGCCGCGCGCCGATGTGACCATCATCTGCGCCCCACAGACGCCGGAGACGACCGGGCTGTTCGACGAGGCGATGTTCCGGCGGATGAAGGAGACGGCCTTCTTCATCAATATCGGGCGCGGGAAGATCGTCCGGCTCGCCGCCCTGGAACGCGCCTTGACCGAGGGGTGGATCGCCGGGGCCGGGCTGGATGTCTTCGAGACCGAGCCGCTGCCGACCGATAGTCCGCTCTGGGACATGGAACGGGTGATCCTCACGCCGCACAGCGCCGGATATGGCCCGCACACCGACGAGCGCCGCCTGCGCGTGGTGGTGGAGAATGTGCGCCGGTTCGTCGCCGGACAAACGCTGGTGAATATCACCGATAAGGCTCGCTGGTATTAGGGCTTGCTGGTATCGATGTCAGGACTGACGCGGTTGAACGCGCGTCGAGGTCGCGATCGGCCCCTGATTCGCGCGCGGCTGCGCCGGTCCTCAACGTGATGAGGAGCGCGGGCGAGGCGGCACACCTCGCCCGTATGGCGGCTCGCGCCATGCCGATGATACGGCTGGCTCAAACCACGCGGGTGGTGACACCGCGCTCCTGCGATGCCTGTGGGCGATTGGCGCATGGGTGTCTGATGGTGCATACGGGACAGCTACGGGGGGAAATGGAACTTCCCTACCGCCTCTCACGTCTCTATTGAATAGCGGGCAACGCTACCCTACAGGCGGTCGCATTGCTGGTAGGTTTCTTGTATGCCGTTACAGTGCGACTATCGCAGGAATAATCCGTGCATCTCTCGCGATCGTTCCCGATGCACGCATTCGGCACGAAACGGGGATGAATGTACCGGTTTTGCTGGCATTTTCGCGCATCATTACTTACATTATGAAGGATGATGGTGCCCGACAAGCGATGGGTACGTTGCTCGACGCTCATTAGCGTGTCCAACGCGGTAGCGGAACTCCTATCGCGCTACTGTCGCTCGCTCCATACCGCGTGGTATGGTCCGATCGTAGGTGCCCGCCGACAACGATCGGTCGGACAGCGATTCCTACAACGGCACGGACCTTTTTTCAGGTATGCTACGCCAGTGGGCGTTGTATTGGGTTGGGGCAGAAGGAGTTGGCAGGGTGAGCAGTAAGGTTACTCGTAGGCAGGTTATGACCGGTGGTGTCGCCGGGTTGGCGGCGTTCCTCCTCGCTTCGTGTGGTGGCGAGACCACCCCGACAAGCGCACCGGCTGGCGGTGGTGGTGCCTCGACCGCGCCATCGACTGCCGCATCGATCGCGCCGACGGCGGCGGCGAGTGCCCGCCCGAGCGCTTCGACAGTAGCAAGTGCCGCGCCGAGTGCTTCGACGGTGGCGAGTGCCGCGCCGAGCGCCACGGCAGCCCGCGCGACCGCCTCTGCGGCGGTTTCCACCGGCACGGGGATGCTGGCCCCGAAGGCCGGTGCCGACGTCTTCAAGGGCAAGGAGCTTTCCTACTTCCAGAAGGTCCAGTATTACAAGGCGGTGCAGGACCAGATCGGCAACGCGATCAAAGCCTATGCCTCCTCGACCGGCGGGACAGTGAATCTCGCGATCGCGAGCACCGATGGCGCGCAGAACATCGCGAAGGTGCAGGCGGGCGTGCAGGCGGGCAGCCCGTTCGATCTCGGCGATGACATCGGTACCGGGATCGGGCAGTCGATCACGCTGAATCTCCTCGAGGATGTCACGGATATCGTCACGCAACTGACTGGGGCCTATGGCTCGGTGATGCCGATCGTCCCGCCGGGGCTGACGAAGGACGGGAAGTATTACGCGATCCCTTTCTTCACCAGTTCCGATGCCTGGTTCGCCCGCAAGGACAAGTTGGCGGCCAAGGGGATCGACCCGAAGTCGCTCGACACCTACGAGAAGGTGCGCGACGCCGCGCTGGCGATCTCCGACCCGAACAATAACTTCTTCGGTTGGGGCTTCTCTCCCTATGCCGTCGGCGATGGCCCGCAGTTGATCTCCCATGTCGTGAACTCCTACGGTGGTAGCATCCAGGACAAGACCGGCACGAAGGTGGTCTGGAACTCGCCCGAGACGGTGGCGGGTATCATGTTCCTCTCCGATATCTACACGAATCCGAAGTACAAGGGCATGCTGCCGACCGGGTACGAGTCCTGGGACGGCGCAGGCAACAACACCGCCTGGCTGAACGGGATCATCGGTTTCACCGCCAACGCCTTCACCCTCTATGCCAAGGCGAAGGATGATAAGAACCCGGTCTTCGACAATACGTATGTCCTGACGCGCCCGAAGGGTCCGGCGGTGACGACGCCGCTGACCGGCGGCCAACTCGGCTATCTGGCGATCTATCGTGGCGCGAAGAACATCGACATGGCGAAGGAGACGGCCAAGTACCTCTTGCAGCCCGAGCAATGGAACAAGATCGCCACGCAGGGGGGGGGGCTGATCCTCCCGGCGTACGAGGCGCACTGGAAGAACGATTTCTGGAAGAGCGACCCGAACTTCGCGCAACTCGAAGGGCAGGTTCGCGACGCCAGCGGCTACAACCAGACGTACTACCCCGGCCCGTCTAACCCGGCCCTCGATGCGGCGGTCTCGGGCAAGGTGCTGGAGACGATGATGGCCTCGATCATCCAGAAGGGCCAGAAAGTCCAGGACGCGGTGAAGGAAGCGCACGACCAGATGGTCAAGATCTACGAGCAGTTCGGCTTCAAGCAGTAAGTTCATCACCGCTACACCGGGGCGCACAATGCGCCCCGGTGTCCGTGCGTAGTGGGGGTATCATGGCCAGGAGTTTGCCGCAGTCAGCCCGCTCCTCGCGCGCCGGGGAGCCGTCGGCGTTGTCGCTTCGCCTGCAACGTCTGCTCGGTCCCGATTGGAAGGTTGCGATCCCCTTCGTGCTCCCGATGGTTATCCTGATGACCGGCCTGATCCTCTACCCCTTCGCGGAGGCGATCCGGCTCAGTTTCACCGCGCGCACGATCACCAATCCGACGAACTTCGTCGGCCTTCAGAACTATCGCGACCTGATCCAGGACCGCTTCTTCCGCGACGCGGTAAAAGTTTCGGTCATGTATACGGCGTATTCGATCATCTTCAAGATTGTCGTCGGGATGATCTCGGCGCTGCTCTTGCACAACCTCACGCGTGGGCGCTCGATCCTGACCGGGCTGGTGCTCCTCCCCTGGATCATCCCGACGGTGGTCACGGCGCTGGCCTGGCGCTCGATCTTCGACCCGATCTTCGGCGGGTTGAATAAGTTCCTGGTCCAGACGCACCTCGGCAATCTCCTCGTCGGGTTGCACATCGTCGAGCGGGTGCCCGCTTCCTGGCTTGGCGATAGCCATCTGGCCTTGCAGTCGATCATCCTGGTCAATGTTTGGAAGGGGATCCCGTTCTTCACCATCAATCTCCTGGCCGGACTGAAGGCGATCGACAAGGAACAGTACGAGGCGGCGGCGGTCGATGGTGCGACCGCCTGGGAGCGCTTCATCCACGTCACCCTGCCGGGGCTCCGCTACGTATTGCTGGTGACGACCCTCCTCTCGACCATCTGGACGTTCAATACCTTCGACATCATCTATCTGCTCACCGGCGGTGGCCCCGGCGGCTCGACGCGCCCCTTTGTCATCTTCGCCTATGAGAAGGCGATCCAGGGGTTGCAGTTCGGTTCCGGCGCGGCGGTAGCGATCTTGATGATGCCGATCCTGGCGGTCTTCATCTTCTTCCTCGCGCGTTACATGCGGCGCTCTGGCGGGCAGGTGCGCGACACCGGGCTGGACCGCTTCACCGGGAAATACGGCACCTATCTCCTCTACGGTGGTCTGGCGATCCTCGCGGTCGGCCTCTTCCTGATCGATCAGACACTGTTTATCCGCTCGGCGATCCTGCTGGCGGTGATCATCGGGCTCGGGCTGCTCTTCGGGCGTTTCACCACCGCCTTCGCCATCGGCAGTCGGCTGCGCGTGCGTAGCCCGCTCGCCGGCCTCTTCGTGCAGCTGCCATCGCGGCTGGCGCTGATCGTGCTGCTCTTCTTCGTGCTTGCGCCGTTCTACTGGATCTTCATCACGGCGTTCAAGACCGAATTGCAGCAGACGACCCAGCAGGGCAATGTCTTCTGGCCCAGCCCGTGGACGACCGATCAGTTCGCCAAGCTGGTGACCGATCATCCCTTCTGGATCTGGTTCCGCAATACTGTTGTGGTCGCGCTGTCCACGACCCTCCTCTCGGTGGCGCTCGCCTCGCTCGCGGGGTACGCGCTGTCCCGGCTGAAGTTCCGCGGCGCGCAGACCCTTTCGGTGGTGGTGCTGCTGACCTACCTCTTGCCGAGCGCGCTCCTCTTCATCCCGCTCTATCAGATCTTGAGTCAGTTGAAGTTGATCAACTCCCTCGGTGCCCTGATCCTTACCTACCCGACGTTCGCCCTCCCCTACGCCGCCTGGATGCTGATGGGGTACTTCCGTGGCATCCCTGAAGACCTGGAAGATGCGGCGATGATCGATGGGGCGACCCGTTTTCAGGCGTTCTACAAGATCACCCTGCCGTTGGCGAAGCCCGCGCTGCTGGCGGTGGCGCTCTTCACCTTCACCAATGCCTGGAACGAGTTCCTCTTCGCCTTTGTCTTCATCTCCAACGAAAAGTTGAAGACCCTGCCGGTCGGCTTGCAGGGGCTGATCCTCGGCGACGTGATCCCGTGGGGCCAACTGATGGCCGCCTCGATCATCATGGCGGTGCCGGTCGTCATCCTCTACGGCTACGCGCAACGTTTCCTGGTGGAAGGCTTGACCGCCGGGAGCGTTAAGGGCTAAAACTTTTTCCTGCGTTGGCGACGAAGGGACGGCCCGCACCATATCGGTGCGGGCCGTCCCTTTGCGTTTGGCTGCGTCGAGTGCTCGCCTACCGTCCCGGACCGATGATCTCGCGGCCCCCCATGTACGGTTGCAGGACCGTCGGGATGGCGATCGAGCCGTCGCCTTGCTGATAGTTCTCCATGATCGCGATGATCGTGCGCGGCAGGGCGAGCCCTGAGCCGTTCAGCGTGTGCGGATGGACCGGGTGCGCGCCCGCCTCGGGGCGATAGCGAATGTTCGCCCGCCGCGCCTGGAAGTCGCGGAAGTTCGAGCAGCTCGATACCTCCAGCCATTCGTCGCACCCCGGTGCCCAGACCTCCAGGTCGATCTTCTTCGCCGCCGTGAACGACAGATCGCCGGTACACATCTGCACCACGCGATAGGGGAGTTCCAACGCCTCCATCACGTCGGCGGCCTGGCCCACCAGTTCGGTCAGCGCGGCGTCGCTGGCGTCCGGCTCGACGAAGCGGACCATCTCCACCTTGTCGAACTGATGCCCGCGCTTGATCCCGCGCGTGTCGCGCCCGCCCGAGAACTGCTCGCGACGAAAGCAGGCGCTGTAGGCGACATAGTTGAGCGGCAAGACCCCCGGATCCAGGATCTCATCGCGGTGCATATTGGTGAGCGGCACCTCGGCGGTCGGGATCATCCAGAGGTCCGAGGGCGCGTCGTGATACTGGTTGTCGGCGAACTTCGGCAGTTGCCCGGTGCCGATCAGCGACTCCGTGCGGACGAGGTAGGGCGGATAGATCTCGGTGTAGCCGTGCCGCTCGATGTGCAGGTCGAGCATCCAGGCAATGGTCGCCCGTTGCAGCCGCGCGCCGAGTCCTTTCAGGAAGTAGAAGCGCGACCCCGACACCTTCACGCCGCGCTCGAAGTCGACGATGTCGAGCGGCGCGACGAGATCCCAGTGCGGCTGCGGGGTGAACGAAAAGTCGCGGCGCTCGCCCCAGTGGCGGATGGTAATGTTCTCGCTGTCGTCCTTGCCGACCGGCACATCGGCGTCGGGGAGGTTCGGCATCTCCAGCAGGGCGCGGTCGAGTTGTTCCTTGACGGCGTTCAACTCCACATCCAGCGCCGCGATCCGGTCGCCGAGCGCGCGCATCGCCGCGATCTTCTGGTTACGGAGTTCAGGGTCGCGCTCCTGGCTGACCGCCTTCGAGCCGGCGTTGCGCCCGGCGCGCGCCTCCTCGACCTCGCTCAGCAGGGTGCGGTTCCGCTCGTCGAGCGCCAGGATCGTGTCGAGCGGGGCGTCGGTGTAGAGGGTCGCGAGGCGCGCGCGTACCTCGTCGGCGTGTTCACGGATGTAGCGGAGATCGAGCATCGTCTATCCTCGTTTCTTCGGTTGGTGTCTATCGGCGAGCCACAACGCCGCACCCGCCCCTCTTCCCGAGGGGCCGGAACTCCTGCTGGTTTTGTGGCTGACGCGCGGCGATAGCCAGCTAGAACCGCCGGTATGTCTGGCTGTCAGCGCTGCTCGATCGGTCATGTACGTGTCCCCCCGTAGCGGATCGCGGGCAAAGAGAAGGCCCTACGTTGTCGGTAGGGCCTCAGGCTGGGGATTGTACGCGATCGTGATGCGGCGCTGCCGCCCCTAATCCTCCCCACCATAGGCCAGGGTACTGTGACTGCTCAGCGGCTCGAAACCGGGGATGAACTTCGACCATTCATCGCGCACCGACTGATGGACCTTGCGCTGGATGGTGTAATACGCCCCGGCGCGCGGGCGGAACGGCTCGCGCGCGAGCTGCATCCGCGCCTCGTGCACGGTCTTGCCACCCTTGCGGTGATTGCAACTCTTGCAGGCGCTGACCAGGTTCTCCCAGGTGTGCGGGCCGTTGCGCGACTTCGGGATGACGTGATCGATCGTGAGGTCGCGGCTCTGCAAGCCGCAATACTGGCACGTGTAGCCGTCACGGATGAAGACTTCTTTGCGCGTCAGCTTCACTTGCGGACGGGGGCGCTTGATCAGCGCGGAGAGGCGGATCACCGAAGGGGTGCGATAATCGTTGTCGATGGTGTGGAGGATGAGGCCATCCTGTTCGAGGACTTCGGCCTTGCCGGTGAAGACCATCACCAGGGCACGCTTGACGTTGCAGATGTTGAGGGGTTCGTAGTTTTGGTTGAGGACGAGCACCTGTGCGTTCAACGGCGTTCCCCCTATGTCGGGAACGCGACGATCGCACCGTCGCAACAACCCTCGCTATATGTCAATAGTATCAGTCGAATGGGACGCTGGCAAGAGCTTTTCTGCGATCTGAACGAAGTAACCGGCTGGACAGATGAAAGGTGCAGGATTGGGCTGATCGATGGGACAGTTAGGCGCTGCGGATGCGGCATATCAGTCGCTGAACCGCTGAAAAAAGTCGGCGAGTGTCTCCTCGCCAAGCATACCATCAGGGTCGCTGCGGAAGATTTCCACCTCTACTTGACCATCGGCGTAGAACTCAACCTCCCAATGTTCCCCGGGCACGACTATCCTGACCATCAACGCATAATCACGAGCGCGCGTCAGGGTGTAGTGAATCCGCCGCTGGTCGAGCTGATCGAGGAAGTCGAAGACCTTCTGTAGCGCGTTCATCGCCCCTCCAATCGTACGGCGCTCGATGAAAAAGAGAGGCCACCGCGACGATCGCGGTGGCCTCTCTGCCGCTCTTGTTACGGTGGCTAGTCCGCCGCGATCGCCTCGCGGCTGCGGAGCATCGGGCGGAGGAACTGCGCGGTGAATGACGCCGGATTCTCGGCGACCTCCTCCGGCGTCCCCTCGGCCACGACGCGCCCGCCGCGATGTCCCCCTTCCGGGCCGATGTCGATCAGCCAGTCGGCGCTCTTGATCACGTCCAGGTTGTGCTCGATCACCAACACCGTGTTGCCGCCATCGGCGAGCCGTTGCAAGACCGTCAGCAAACGGTCGATGTCCGCGAAGTGGAGGCCGGTCGTCGGCTCATCGAGGATGTACATCGTCTTGCCGGTCGGGCGCTTCGAGAGTTCGGTGGCGAGCTTCACGCGCTGCGCCTCGCCGCCGGAGAGCTGCGTGGCGGGCTGCCCGAGGCGGACGTAGCCGAGCCCCACGTCGAAAAGGGTCTGCAACTTGTTCTTGATCGAGGGGATCGCCTCGAAGAAGCCCAGCGCATCCTCGACCGTCATGTCCAGCACGTCGGCGATCGACTTGCCCTTGTAGCGGATCTCCAGAGCATCGCGGTTGTAGCGCTTGCCGTGGCAGACCTCGCAGGGGACGTAGACATCGGGGAGGAATTGCATCTCGATCTGGATGATCCCCTCGCCGCTGCACGCCTCGCAGCGCCCCCCCTTGACGTTGAAGGAGAAGCGCCCCGCCTTGTAGCCGCGCAGCTTCGCCTCCGGCACCGTCGCGAAGAGCTCGCGGATCGGCGTGAAGAGGCCGGTATAGGTGGCGGGGTTCGAGCGCGGCGTCCGTCCGATCGGGCTCTGGTCGATCTCGATCACCTTGTCGAGGTATTCCAGGCCGAGGACGGCGTCGTGCGCGCCCGGCCGCTCCTTCGCGCGGTAGAAGTGTTGCGCCAGCTTGCGGTAGAGGGTGTCGGTGATCAGCGAACTCTTGCCCGACCCGGAGACGCCGGTGACGCAGATAAACTTGCCGAGCGGGAAGTCTACCGTCAGATTCTTCAGGTTGTTCTCGCGCGCGCCCTCGATCGTCAGCGCCAGGCCGTTCCCCGCGCGGCGCTCGTCCGGTATCGGGATCTGCTTGCGCCCGCTGAGATAGTCGCCGGTCAGCGACCCTTCGTTGGCGCAGATCGCGTCGAAGTCGCCCTCCGCGACGATTTGCCCGCCGTGCTCGCCCGCGCCCGGTCCCACGTCCACGATCCAATCGGCGGCGCGCATCGTGTCCTCGTCGTGCTCCACGACGATCAGCGTGTTCCCGATGTCGCGCAGGCGCTCCAGGGTCTTGATCAGCCGCGCGTTGTCGCGCTGATGCAAGCCGATGCTCGGCTCGTCGAGGATGTAGAGGACGCCCATCAGGCTCGACCCGATCTGCGTCGCCAGGCGGATCCGCTGCGCCTCGCCGCCGGAGAGGGTGCCCGCCGAGCGGTTGAGGGTCAGGTAGTCGAGTCCTACATCGACCAGAAAGCCGAGGCGCTCGCGGATCTCTTTCAGTATCTGCTTGCCGATCAGCGCCTCGCGCCCGGTGAGCGGCGTCGCCGATGGGTTCTCGCCCAACCCTTCGAGCGCGCGCGCCCACGCCAGCCCATCGGTGATCGAGACGTTGGTCACGTCGGCGATCGAGCGTCCTTCGATCGTCACCGCGAGGCTCTCCGGGCGCAGCCGTGCGCCCTTGCAGGCCGCGCAGGGGCGCATCGTCATGTAGCGCTGGATCTCGTCGCGCACATAATCAGAACTCGTCTCCGAGTAGCGACGGCGCAGATTGGAGATGATCCCCTCGAAGGGCATCTCGTGGATCCGCTTGCGCCCGTTATTGCTCTCGAAACCGATCTTGACCAGCTCGCCATCGTTGCCGTAGAGGAGCATCTTGACTGTCTCGTCGGAAAGCTCCCGGACGGGAATCTTGGTCGAGAAGCCGTAATGCGCCGCCAGCCCATCGATGATCGAGGCATAGTAGCCCGACGCGCTCTGCGAGGCGCGCACCCACGGCTGAATCGCCCCTTCGGCCAGGGTGAGGTTGGCGTTCGGGATCACCAGCTCGGGATCGAACTCCTGCACCGTGCCGAGCCCGCTACAGGCCGGGCAGGCCCCTTGCGGCGCGTTGAAGGAGAAGTTGCGGGGCTCGATCTCGCCGATGCTGAAGCCGCAGTTCGGACAGGCCAGGTGCTCCGAGAAGGTCAACTCTTCCGGCTCGACCTCCACCTCGGTCGGGACGGTTACCACGTTGATGACCCCGCCGCCCAGCTTCAGCGCCGTCTCGACCGAATCGAGGAGGCGGGTGCGATCGGGATCGGTGCCATCGCCGTGCAGCTCCTGGTCGACATTGTGCGGGCGGATGACGAGGCGATCGACCACGACCTCGACGGTGTGCTTCTTATACTTCGCCAGCTTCGGCACCTCGTCCAGCTCGTAGACGGTGCCATCGACGCGCACGCGGACGAATCCCGCCCGGCGCGCATCCTCGAAGAGGCCAAGATGCTCCCCCTTGCGCTCGCGGATCAGCGGGCCGAGGATCATCAGCCGCGTCCCCTCCGGCATCACCTGGAGGACATCGACGATTTGCTGCGGCGATTGCTGTGAGATCGGCAGGCCGCAATTGGGGCAGTGCGGGTGGCCGATGCGGGCGAAGAGGAGGCGCAGATAGTCGTAGACCTCGGTGACCGTCCCGACGGTCGAACGCGGATTGCGCGAGGTTCCCTTCTGATCGATCGAGATCGCGGGGGAGAGTCCTTCGATGTAGTCGAGGTCCGGCTTCTCCATCTGGCCGAGAAACTGGCGGGCGTAGGCCGAGAGCGACTCGACGTAGCGGCGTTGCCCCTCGGCATAGATTGTGTCGAAGGCCAAGCTCGACTTGCCCGAACCGGACAATCCGGTCAGGACCACCAGTTTGTCGCGCGGAATCTCGACATCGATGTTCTTCAGGTTGTGCTCGCGCGCCCCGTGGACGACGATCTTGTCGCTCCGCATTCTTCTCTCCGCCCTTGCGTGCCGGTCTTCAGTCCCTTTGTCAGTCACACACTATCGCGCGAATTGTGCCACGTTGGCACCGACGCAGGCGCTCGGAACCAGTATACCACCTATACGTACAGAGTCCAGCGGTCAAAACGGCAAAAAACGCCATTGCAAAGCCTAGAAGCGGGAATAACTCATCCGTTCTAGTATCGCCTCGAAGATCGCTGGACATCTGCGGGTACTCTACATAACGCGGCGAACGTGCCAGCTATTCCGAGCCGGGTGATGGGGGAGGAATCGGTGGGCAATGGCCGGGGGACAAGGGGCATCGGTACGAATCCTGCGAGTCGGCTACTCTGTCGGCGCGGCGGTGCGCTGGCGCGAATGGATGAAAGCAAGATGAAAGCAATAGGGGTGCGAGATGCGCGAGCAAGTTTTCGGGCAACTGGTCCAGGTCCTCCAGGAGCGGGCCGGTCTCGATGTGGCGAAGGCGGAGCAGGTCGCGCAAGTCGTCGCGGACTTCGCGCAGCAGCACGCCGGTGAATTGCTGAAGATGGCGACCGGTGGCGACGGTGGTGCGGGCGGTGGTGGCGTGCAGGATATGCTCGGGAAGATCCTGGGACGCTAGCAGCGATTCGTTACGCTAACCGGAAGAGCGGAGCGGAGCGGGGACGGTCCGGTCCGTCCCCGCGCTCATTGCGCGCCGTATGTCGGCGGAGTGCCACTACGGCTCTTGGTCGGAAAGTTCGACCCACCCGACCCGCGCCCCCCCGACGATCTCGACCGGATAGATCGTCGCCTCCTGCTCCGTCCGCTCGCGATAGCCGCGCGCGATGGTGTCGGTGAAGGTGTCGAGCGCTTCACGGCGCAGGAGGGTGAGGGTGCTGCCGCCGAAGCCGCCGCCCATCAGCCGCGAGCCGAGGACACCCGGCACCGCCCGTGCCAATTCCACTAACGTGTCGATCTCCGGCACGCTGACCTCGTAGTCGTCGCGCAGGCTGGCGTGCGAGGCGTAGAGCGCCGCGCCGACCGCCGGGAAGTCGGCCCGGCGCAGCGCGTGGACGACCTGTTCGACGCGCGCGTTCTCGGTGACCACGTGGCGGGCGCGGCGCAGGATCATCCCCTGCTCGACACTGAAGCGCCCTTCGGCGGCGCGCAACATCGCCAGGGTGACATCGCGGAGGTTGGCGATCTCCGGGTATTGCGCGCGCAAAATACCGGTCGCCTCGGCGCACTCCCGGCGACGGCGGTTGTACTCGCCCCCCGCGATCGCGTGCTTCACGCCGCTGTCGCAGACGACCAGGGCGAGGTCGTGTTCATGCAGGCCGAGGGGGATGGCGGTCATCGCCAGGCTGCGGCAGTCGAGGTGAATCGCCTGCTCGGGCAGCCCGAAGACGCTGACGAACTGATCCATCACCCCGACCTTCGCGCCGACAAAATCGTTCTCGGCCCGTTGGCAGAGGAGCGCGATCTCCTCCTCGGTGATGCTGAGGTTGCTCGCCAGCGCGAAGGTGAAGGCGGCGGCGACCTCCAACGCGGCGGACGAACTGAGCCCCGCCCCGAGTGGGACCGTGCCGGCGAGGGTCATGTCCATGCCGAAAAGGGGATAGCCCTGCTTGCCGAGGACGGAGGCCACCCCGGCCACGTAGTCGTGCCACGCACCGGACGGCTCCAACTCGTCGAGGTCGAGCTCCCCGAGTCCGGGCGAGTTCAGCGATTGCAGGCGCAGCTGGCGATCGGGGCGCGGGGTGGCGACGATCACCACATCGCGATCGATCGCGGCGGGTAAGACGAAGCCATCGGTGTAATCGGTGTGCTCGCCGATCAGGTTGATCCGGCCCGGTGCCTGCGCGACGAGCGCCGGAAGTCCTCCGAAGGTTTGCCGATGCGCCCCGACCAGCATCTGCAACCGTCCCTGCTCGATCTCCGCCATTTGCCCCCACCCTTTTCCGTCCCCACCATCCAATCGGGGGATTATCGCGGGCCGTGTGCGCTTTGCCAAACGCGGCACCTCGCCTGCCGTAGGTTGCGCCATTGGGCTATGGGCGATCGAGCGCATCGTAACCACGCCCACGCCATTCGATCTGCCGCCCGCGCAGCGCCCGCCAGAGGGTATGCAGCACGGCGGCGGCGAGGACGAACGCGCCGATGGGGAAGAGCGCGATCTCGCGCGCAGGCTGACGCAACCCGCGCCCGACGAGCGCGCGCACGCCGAGCAGCGCCAATACCTGCCCGGCGGCCAGCGCGAGCGGTCGCCCGCGCCGCCCGCCGAGGAGCAGGGCGAGCAACACCACGAATGGCCCGGCGAAGTAGAGGATCGTCATCGCGCCGATACCGAGGAGATAGGTGGGCGCGAGGCGATTTCCCGCCTGCAAGCTGCGGACGAAGCCGCGCCAGGTGGCCGGGAAGCCGTCGTACATCCGGCAGGTGAGCCAGTCGCCGCCATCGAGCAGGAGGATCCGCGCGCCCGCACGCTTGCAACGCAGCCCCAGCGCCAGGTCTTCCATCAACTGTGTCCGGACGGCGGCGTGTCCGCCCGCGCGCCGGTAGAGGCCGCGCGCGACGAGGAAGAATTGCCCGTTGGCGAAGACGAAGCGAGTCTCGCCCGCCCGTTCCAGCAGGGCGAGCGGCTGCAAGGCCAGCAGGAAGAAGAAGAGCTGCGGCACCAGCAGGCGCTCGCCGAACGACTCCGCCCGCTCGCGCGGCAGCGCGGTCAGCGCCTCCGCGCTGCCTGCCAGCGCCCCCCCGAGGGCCGCGCGGAGCATCCCGGGTGCGTGGACGGTGTCGGCGTCGGTGAAGAGGAACCAGTCGCCGCGCGCCACATCGGCGAGTTGCTGGCAGGCGTGCGCCTTGCCTCCCCAGCCGTCCGGGAGCGCCCCGCCGCGCAACAGCCGCACGACGGGGTGCTGCGCCGCCAACGCCGCCACGATCGCGCCGGTGCGGTCCTCCGAGCGATCGTCCAGCACCAGCACCTCGAAACGGTCGGCGGGATAATCCTGCGCCGTCAGCGAGGCGATGCACGCGCCGATGTTGTCCTCCTCGTCGCGCGCGGGGACGAGAATCGAGACGAACGGGGGTGGCGCAGGGAGTGGGGGATTCCTGCGCCGCCTGCGCCCCAGCTCGCGCAGATTCGTCGTCCCGATAATCGCCATCGCGCCGAGCAGGGCGTAGCTGATCGCCTGATAGAGGGCGAGGGGGCGGAGTGGGCGGAGTGGGCCAGTGGGCCAGTGGGCCACTGGGCCAGTAGACGAAGCGGGCAAGTAGGCGCGTAAGCGAGTGAGGCCGCGATTTAAGGGCCGGTGTGATCCGCCATGCTCGCGCAGTGGCATCGCAGGCTTGCCCCGCCCACGATCCCTTCTCGCCCACTGGCCCACTCGCTCCACTCCGCCCACTATCCCAAATCCTCCCTGACCAAGCCCGCCGTGATCTCCCCGGAGAGGAGGACGAGCGGGATGCCGCCGCCCGGCTGGGCACTGCCGCCGACGAAGTAGAGGCCGTCGACCTCCTCGGAACGATTCGGCGGGTGGAAGAAGGTGCTCTGCGACCATTTGCCGGAGAGGCCGAAGATCGAGCCGAGGTTGTTGTTGTGGCGCTCCGCGAAGTCGAGCGGCGTCCACCGCGCCTCCGCGACGATGTGCTCCTCGATGTCCGGGAGGCCGAGCGCCTTCACCCTGGCGATCACCAGATCGCGGTAGGCGTCGGCCTCGCGCGCCCAGTCGAATGCGGGGGTGATGTGCGGCACAGGAGCGAGGATGTAGAGGGCCGAACCGCCGGGCGGCGCGAGGCTCGGGTCGCTCTTGGCGAAGTCGCCGATGTAGATCGTCGGGTCGGCGGGCGGGCGCTTGTCGACGAAGATGCGCCGCATCTCCCCCGCATAGTCGGCGGGGAAGAAGACGTTGTGGTGCAGGAGGTCGGGGTAGACCCGATCGAGCCCCAGGTAGAGGATGAAGGCCGAGGAGGAGGGCTCGTAGCGGGCGAGTCGGGCGTCGGTGTACTTATGACGCCAGCGCGGCGCGATCAGTCGCCCGTAGGTGTGGAGGAGATCGGCGTTCGAGACGACCGCGTCCGCCGGTATGAACTCCTCGTCGGCCAGGATCACCCCGCGCGTCCGTGGCCCGCGCCCCGCATCCCCGACCGCGATCTCGCGCACCGGCGCGGCGTAGCGGATCGTCACGCCGCGCCGCGCGGCCAGCGCCGCCAACTCCTCCGCGATCGCGTGCAGGCCGCGCCCGCCGCGCACGAACCAGACGCCGTAGACATATTCGAGGTAGGGGATCGCGGCGTAGGCGGCAGGAACCTGGGTCGGCGGCGTGCCGACGTAGATCGACTTAAAAGTCATGATGTGGCGCAGGTGCGGATCGTGGAAGGTGCGGCGCATCCGGGCGTCGAGGGTGCGGGTCACGTCGAGGATGATGCCCGCCCTGGCGACGCGCGGGGTGAACATCTGGCGCGGGCCGCTGAACGAGCGTCGGAAGAAGTGGCGCATCAATTCGTCGTAGATGCGGCCCGAACGGGCCAGGAAGCCGAGGAAGCCGCGCACATCGCGCGGATCGAGCGCCGCGATCTGCGCCAGGAGATCGCGCAGGTCGGAGCCCCAGCGGATCTCCGTGCCGTCGCGGAAGGAGAAGCGGAAGGTCGGCTCGCACGGCACCAGGTCGAGGTGATCGGCGAGGCGCTCGCCCGACTCGGTGAAGAGGTCTTCCAGTAGCTGCGGCAGGGTGAGGATCGTCGGGCCGGTGTCGAAGCGGAAGTCGCCGAGCGCGAGGGTGCCGAGCTTGCCGCCCGGTCGCGCGCCGCCCTCCACGATCGTCACCGCGTGCCCGGCGTTCGCGAGGCGGATCGCGGCGGCGAGCCCGCCGAGTCCCGCGCCGATCACCACCACACGGCGTTGCTGATCGGCACGTACCTTTGCCGACGCGGTACTGCGTTTTATCATCGTCACCGGCCCTTTGTTCTGCTCATGGTCGCGCGGTCGGGGTGGGCGCGTTGCCGGTGGCGATCGTGCCGAAGAGCGCGTACCAGGCGATGCCGAGCGCGGCGCTGACGATGCAGGCGATGAGCAAGCCGCACAGCAGGAAGCCGATGATGGCGAGGGTGCCGTGGCGTCGGCGCACTCAGGCCCCGCTTTCCGCGGCGCGGTGCTGACCGCCGCGCCGCCAGGTGACCCAGACGAGCGCCGCGCCGGTGAGGGCGGTCAAGGCGACCATCAGCGCGCCCGCGACCGGCCAGGGGATGATCGGGCGCTGCTGCCAGATCAGCGCCAGCGAGATCCCCGCCCCGGCGGCGATGTTGGCGCTGAAGAAGACGCGGTAGAGGCGATGCGCGAGGTCGAATGAGCGCCCGCCGACGAGGAAGACCGCGACGAGCGCCGCGTAGCCGACGAAGAGGAGCGCGAGGGCGGGCGGGGCCACCCCCCAGACGAGTGCCGCGCCGAGCAGATAGAGGAGGAGCGCGCCGAGCGCCGTGGGGGTCGCGCCGAAGGCGACGGCGACCGTGCGGATCCCGGCGGCGGCGTCGGCGGGGAGGTCCTGAATCGCGGTGAAGGCATGGGAGGCGATCGCCCAGAGGGCGAAGGCTCCGACGATCGCCCAGGGGGCCGGCGTGATGCCGCTGGCGAGGACCGCGACGAGCAGCGACCCGGCGTAGAGGACGTTGGCGAGCGAGTCGAGCCCCGGACGCCCCTTGAGGCGCGGCGGCGCGCTATACGCGACGCTCAGGGCCAGCAGGCCGAGGAAGGCCGCGATCGCCGCGCCCGAACCGAGGAGGGCGAGCGCGAGCAGGGCCGGTACGTTCCAGACGAGGATCAGGATGGTGAGGCGGCGGAAGTTGCCGGGGTTGACGAGCAGCGCCCCCTCAGCCGAATCCTTGCGCGCGTTCCGGAGATCCGACTCGTAATCGAAGATGTCGTTGATGCCGTGCAGGAGCAGGTTGAAGGGAAAGGTGAAGTAGGCGATCAGCGCGATCGTCGGGAGGTCGAGCGGCCTGCCGGAGAGGAGCCAGCCCCAGGCGTACGGCACGGCGGTGTTGAACCAGAAGAGGGGGCGCGAGATTGTCACCAGGGCGCGGAAGGACAACATGCGTCCGCCGTCTACGAGGGGGAGTCGGGCTCCCGGTGAATGGTCGGTGGGCGACAAAGGGGGCGACGAAGCACACCCTTATTGTACCAGCCCCTCCCCGCACGGTGCCGGATCGGACTTGGAGGATCAGGGCCCCTGCGGCGGTATGCCTTGCCCCCGGGTGGTGCCGGATCTACCCGGCCACGCGAAGGTAGTGCGCCCAGTAGCCGCCCCAGGGGCCGTAGGGCGCGGCGCAGCGCGCGATCGCCTCGTCCGTCGCCGGTGCGCCGCCGAGGTAGCGCCGTGAGATGATGGCACCGAGCCGCTCCTCGCCTACCGGAAGGACTTCCGTGCGACCCAGGCCACGGATCAGGATGAACGCCGCCGACCACGCGCCGATCCCCTTGATCGCGCGCAGCCAGCCCTCGACCTCCGCGATCGGCCCCGCCCGCAACCAGCCCTCATCGACCGTCGCGAAGGCGCTGGCGGCGGCGTGCAGATACGCCCCGCGTCGGGCATTGCCGCCAATCGCCGCGAGTTCGTCCGGTGTGACGGCGGCGAGCCGCGTCGCCTCTGGAAAGGCGTCGTAGCGTCGCCCGTCCACCGTAACGCCGCCGCCGTGGCGGGCGATTAGTGCCTCTTTCGCGCGGCGTGCCTGGGGCAGCGGGTTGCGCTGCGTCAGGATCGCCCAGCAGGCGTTCTCGAACGGGGTCAGGAACTTGGCCTGATGGTAGCCGTAGAGTTGCGCCTGCACCGGGGCGAAGGCTGGGTCGGTCGCACCGATCGCGTAGAAGGGGCGCAGATCGTCCGTCAGGCCGAGGAAAAAGCCGATCCGGTCGCGCGCCGCCCCGATGTGGGCCGGATCGAGCGGCGTGTCGGCGTGCAGGGTATACGCCAGCCCTGGCTCTTCGCTTGTCCCGCTCGCGCGTACGGTGAAGGCGATCGGCACATCATCGATGAGCACCGCTTTGGTGAGGGTCTGTGTGTCGATCTCCTGTTCGCCTGCGGTCGCGGGAAAGTCGCTCAGGAAGGCGAGAGTATGCGCGAAGTCGAACGGCGGTGTCGCGGCGATGGTGCCGGTCTGCTGGTACCGCATCGGGAAGCCTCTCGTCATGGTTAAGAGGCTGGTGGCACGTCCCAGAGACGCGCCACCAGCGAATGGGCGGCTCGGACTGAAGGGCAGGAGGAACCAGGTCGATCGGCAGGGAGCTGCGCCACCATAGAAAACCTCCGCAGGGGACTCCCGCATTTATGCGGGAGGGGAATGCGGAGCGATGCCCCGAGCCGATAGACAATGCGCCGCTGTCTGTGTTATAATTCGTTTATGGACAATGAACGAACGCGGCACGCGGTCTACAATATCACCTACCACTTCGTGTGGACGCCCAAGTTTCGGCGGGCCGTGCTGGAAGGTGCGGTAGCAGACCGCTGCGTGGAACTGTTGCGCGAGTTGGTTCCCGCGCTCGGTGGCAGCATCATCGAATTGGTCGTGCGCCCTGACCACGTTCACTTGTTCGGGCATTTCCCGCCCACCCTCGCGCCGTACCAGATTGTGCATCGTTTGAAGGGCGCGACCAGCCACGCGCTCCGCAAAGAGTTCCCCACCCTGAAAAGTCGCCTCCCGTCGCTGTGGACGCATTCGTACATGGTCCGCACCGTGGGGAGCATCGTTGATGATGACATCAGAAGATACGTCGAGTCCCAGAAAGGCGTCTGAGACATGGGCAAGAGCAGATTGACCGAGGCGGAGATAGCCGAGATGGCGAGTCGCTACCTCGCGGGTGAGACGAGCACCGTCCTTGGTGCCTACTATGGGGTCCATGCCGCGACGGTCTATGACTTGCTCCGCACGCGGGGTGTGTGCGATGCGTTCGCGTTCGACAGCGAAGCGTCGTTACGCGATACGAGAAGATGCCTTTCGGTCCATTGGAGATGAGCCGACAGCCTATTGGCTTGGCTTCTTGTGCGCGGATGGGTGCGTCGTGCGTCGTCGGGGTTCCGGTGAGGTCCACCTTGTCTTGCAAGAGCGCGACATCCCGCACCTTGAAAATTACCGGGCATTTCTCGGGACCGACGCCCCGATTCGCAAAGAGACCCATCATGCGACCTTCCGTGTGAGCGCGTACTCGAAAGTGCTTGCGGACGACCTGATAACACTGGGGTGTTCCCCAAACAAGTCGCTCGACCTTGCCTTCCCGACTGTCCCACCAGGACTCGTATCCCACTTCGTGCGCGGCTATTTTGACGGCGACGGGAGCGCGATGGTCCTCGGAAAGTACCAAGACCCGACATTGCAGTTTGTTGGTTCGACGTCCTTCATTCCGGTGTTGCGAGAGACGATTTTCCGCTGCACTCAGGCTCCCGGTGCGCTGTCGGAGCATGCTCGCAGCCCCGTCCTGTACCTGACCTATCGCGGTGCCTTTCAGGCTGCGGCAATCACCGCGTGGCTCTACGCCAATGCGACCATATGGTTGCGGCGAAAACGCGAGGTAGTCGCCACTTTCCGACACGGGAAGCGCAGTGGTTATCCAAGCGCGAATGCCTATGTTGGCACCACCGGGGCGGTATCGAGCGAGACGGTCAGGAAGTACATTGAAGCCCAGAAGGGGATGTAGATGCGAAAATCGTATAAGTTTCGCGCCTACCCCACGAAGGCTCAGGCGGCGACGATGGAGACGATGGTCGAGACACATCGCCACCTGTACAATCGCGCGCTGGCCGAACGCAAGGACGCCTGGGAACAAGAGCAGCGCGGCGTCTCCTACGGCGACCAGTCCGCGACGTTGAAGGCGCAGCGGGCGACGAACCCCTACATCACGCTGACTAATTTCTCGTCCTGTCAGGCGACGTTGCGTCGTCTCGATACCGCTTTCCAAGCGTTCTTTCGCCGCGTGAAAGCCGGGGAGAAGGCGGGCTATCCGCGTTTCCGGGGGCGCGGGCGCTACGATACCGTCGTGTTCCCCTCTTACGGCGACGGCTGCAAGCTGCGCGACGGGCGGCCCTACTTCCAGCACATCGGCGCGGTCAAGGTGAAGGTGCATCGTCCTATCGAGGGGCGCATCAAGACGATGGCGTTCAAGCACGAGGCCGATGGCTGGTACGTCGTGTTTTCCTGCGACCTGGGGGATGTCGCGGTCGAGCCGTCCACAAATCCCGCAGTGGGGATTGACCTGGGACTGAAAGCCTTCCTGACCACCTCGGAAGGCGAGAGCGTCCCGCCACCGAAGTTCTACCGGGCCGCGCACCGCAAGTTGCGGCGGGCGCAACGCCACCTGTCCCGGTGCCAGAAGGGGCGCACTCGCCGTCAGAAGGCGCGTGAGCGCGTGGCGAAGTTGCACCAGCACCTCGGCAACCAGCGGCGCGACTGGCACCACAAGACGGCGCACGGACTGGTCGGGCGCTACGGCACGATTGCCCACGAGACGCTGAACATCCGGGGCATCGCCCGTACTCGATTGGCGCAATCCACCCTCGATGCAGGCTGGCGACAATTCCTCTCGATACTCCACCACAAGGCAGAGTGCGCCGGGGTGGATGTTATCGGTGTGGACGCTCGGAACACGACGCAGGCATGTAGCGACTGCGGGTGTTTGCCCGCCGTGCCGCTGACCCTGCGTGACCGCGTGTATCATTGCGCCTCCTGTGGGTATACCGCCGACCGCGACCTGAATGCCGCCTTGAACATCCGTAACCGGCTCGGATGGAGCCGTCAGACGCTAACCGGGACAGTAGTCCCGGTTGTCTGAGAAGCCTCCGCCTTTAGGCGGGGGAGTCATCACGTCCGTAATATGCGGCACGGGTGTGACACCCCTATGTCACTAGCGGCGAGTCGGTGCAATATCCGGCCAGCGCCGCGCGCAACTCGGTGGCGATCCGCTGTCGGAGCGAGTACGGTTCGAGGATGCGCACCTGGCGACCCCAGCCGAGGAGCCAGGCGAGAACCTCTTCCTCGCGGCGCACGCGCAGCGTTACCAGGAATCCCTCGGCGGTGTGCTCCTGCGCGACGAAGTAGAAGTTGCGCGATTCCTCGACCCACCGCGCGGCCTCCGTGCTGAACAGGGCGCGCACGACCACCCGGCGATCATCGTGCGGCTCGTCAGCGAGTGGCGGCAGGGTTGCCGGGCGGATGAAGATGTCCGCAGTAACCCGCAGCCCCTCGATCCGTTCGAGGCGGAACTTGCGGAGCGCGCGCCGCAGGTGACAATAAGCGACCAGATACCAGGCCCCGCCGGCGTGTGTGAGGGTGTAGGGATCGGCGCGGCGCTCCTTGGCCCAAATACCGGGCTGTTCGCTATGGCGGGCATGGTAGCGGAACTGCACGGTGTGATGGGTCAGGATCGCCAGGCGCAGCGTCCCGAGCAGTTGCGGCACCGCCGCATCGGCCTCTTGGGGCGGGGAAATGATCTGCAAGCTCTCGCGCAACGCATGCAGCTCGGTGCGCCGCGCCTCGGGTAGCACCGCCTCGATCTTACGCCCGGCGGTATCGGCGATCGTCCGGTAGTCGGCGTCGAATTGCCCGGCGACGAACGTTTTGCCGAGCAGGAGGGTCATCGCCTCGTCGGCGGTGAACGTGAGCGGCGGGAGGAAGTACCCTTCCATCAACGTGTAGCCCTGGCCCGGTGTGGCGACCACCGGCACCCCGGCCTCGCAGAGCGCCTCGATATCGCGGTAGATCGTCCGTATGCTCGTCTCGAAGTGCGCGGCCAAGTCCTGTGCGCGCGCCTGTCTGCGTCCTTGTAATTCCAGCACGATCGCCAGTAGTCGGTCCGTTCGATTCATGTCCCGTTCTCCGTCAGATGCGCCATATTCTGCGTATCCTAGCGCATCTTCGGATGGTTGTCGCCTCGGCGTCGGTGGGGGCGAGCCTGGCATGGCGGGCTGATGGGCGCAGCAAGTGGTGCCTGCCAGGGGCGTTTCCCGGCGGCGATGACGGGAGACATGTGCGGTGGGACATACGTGAGCGGCCCCGCGCCGGTGGCGCGGGGCCGCTCATTGCCGGGCTGGGTTGTGTCGCTCAGCGTCCGGAGATCTGGCGTCCGAATTGGCCGAGGAGGATGTCATAGGGCGCGGCGTTCTCCGGGTGATACTCGAAGCGCGCGCGCTCGAAATACTGCACCTGATAGCTCTGCCCATCGCCGAGCGTTTCGCCGAGCACTTCGCTGATCGGATAGCCGAACTGCGCCAGTCCGCCGTTCGCCTGCCAGTAGGCGAGGAAACCCCCCTCGACGTTATGCCCGGTCTGCGGGAAGAAGGTCGCGCCCGCCCGGGCGGCGACCGGCGCGTCTGCGGGATGGATGCGTCGCCCGAACTGGCCGAGGAGGACGTCGTTCGGCGCGGCGTTCTCCGGGTGATACTCCAGGCGGACCCGCTCGAAATACTGCACCGTGTAGGGCTTGCCGTCTTCCAGCGTTTCCGTGATCTCGCCGCTGATCGGATAGCCATTCAAGGCCAGCCCGCCATGCGACTCCCAGTAGGAGAGGAAGCGCCCCTGCACCGTCTGCCCGGTTTCGGCGAAGGTGCGCGCGCTGGCAGCGACGACGGTGATGGTCGCTTTCATGTACGGGTGGAACTGGCAGTAGTAGGTGTAGACCCCCGGTTGGCTGGCCTGATAGCGGTAGCTGTCGCCACGGTTCAGCGTGCCTGACTTGAACGCGCCGTTGTCGGCGTCGACCGTGTGCGGCGCGGTGTCGTTATTGATCCAGGTCACCGTATCGCCGACTTGCACGGTCATATCCCCCGGCATGAAGATGAAATTGGTGATCGCGATGGTGGCCTGCGCCTGGGCTGTCGCCGGAATCGCCTGGGCGCGCGCCGCCAGTACCTCCCTGGTGCCGGTGAGCGCGCCGAATGCCAATAGCAGGGCGAGCCCCGCCAGGAAGGTGCGCCGCAACGCGCGTTGTCCGCTTGTCCCTATCATCACGCCCCCGCCGATTCCATTACCTCGTCATCGCGTCACACACTGTCTCTACTGCTAATACGGTGATTGCGGTGGAATGGATCGTGGTCGATCGGACACGTTGCGATTGAGGCGGGGGTGGTGTGGTACCGTTGCTGCGCTGGGCCGCGCGTCCCGCGACGCGCGGCCCCACTGTGGCGCATGGCGTTGGCCGGTTGACCTGCGGTGGTGAGGGCGCGATCGGGCTCGACCGGGGACAGGAGCGGGGACGATGGCACGGGCACTGGTGAGCCAACGAGATGGGGAGACACAGGCCGAGCGCGCTCGCCCCGTCCCGCTGTCGCGCCGCGCCGACTTCGGCACGATCCTCTTCGGGCAGTGGCTGATGCTGGGCCTGGCGGTTGACGGTTGGGCGCACCACACACGCCCGAACGTGGAGAGCTTTTTCACTCCCTGGCACGGGCTGCTCTACTCTGGGTACGCGGCCTGCACGGTTTGGATGATCTGGCTGATCGCGGAACAACGCCGGGCTGGGCGGATCGGGCGGGCCGCGATCCCACGCGGCTACGAATTGGGCGTCGCCGGGGTGGTGCTCTTCGGCCTGGCCGGGATCGGCGACCTGGTCTGGCACGAGGCGATCGGGATCGAGCAGAATCGCAAAGCCTCGCTCAGCCCCTCGCATCTGCTGTTGTTCGTCGGGATCGTCCTGATCGTTAGCAGCCCCTTCCGCGCGGCGTGGGCGACCGATGCCGCGCCGCATGCGCGGCCCCGTATGGCGGAGCTCCTCCCGGCGCTCCTCTCGCTCAGCGGCGCGGCGGCGATCACCGGGGCGATGCACATCTGGCTCTGGGGCTTCGCCTATTTGGCCGATGGGCGTCCGGCGACAGCGGCGCTCCCTGCGGCGGCGCTCGCCCCGACCGCCGATCTCAATCTGGCGATGATCCTCGTCACCACCGTCCTGCTACTGGCCCCGCTGCTGCTGCTGCTGCGCCGCTGGCATCCCCCGTTCGGCAGCGCCACCGTCCTCTTCGGCACCGTGGCGGGATTGCTTTGCGCCGTCACCGGCTTCCGCCAGCCGGTCGATGTGCTGGTCGCGCTGGCGACGGGACTCTGCGCCGACCTGGCGATCGGGCGTTTCGACCCGCGTCCGGGGCGACCGTGGGCCTTTCGCGGCGTGGCCTTCGGCGTGCCGGTCCTGCTCTGGGCGTTCCATTTCGCGCACGTTGGATTACGCGAGGGGATCGCCTGGCCGCCGGAGTATTGGACCGGGATCACGCTGCTCGCGGGACTGCTCGGCCTCGGGCTCAGCGTCCTGCTGCTTCCGCCCAGCGTGCCGACACATGCGCGTGAGCACTGATAGCGGGGTCTTCCCCGGCGCTCCCTATGGCATTGCCCGTACGGGCGAAGACGCCAAAGAATAGTGCGCCGAGTGGGCAGACCTCGTGCGAGCATTTGCCGGTGTCGATCGCCAGGTATGCAGAGACGCTCACCCCTTCGCCCTGAGCACCAGGAACGTGCGTACTTGTGCGTGCCGTGACAGCCGATAAAAACGGACCTGAGGATCCTAGGAAGCCCCGGACGGAACGTTCCGTCCGGGGCTTCTGCTCGTTATGTGCTGGCCGCCGCGCTAGGGAGCGACGGTGACCGCCATGTCGGTCGGCTTTGTGGCCGATTCGGTGGCCTGCGCCTTGGTGGAGGAGGGGGCGATAAACCAACCGACGATCAGCAGGAGGAAGCAGACGAATGCCGCGATAACCATGAACGTTCTCCTTGCTACGCTGCGTCACATCCGACGGGATTAGAGCTGGTAGGCGACTTCGCCGTGCTGGCTGCTGTCGAGGCCGAGGACTTCTTCCTGCTCCGGCACGCGGAGGCCGATGGCGAGGTCGATGAGCTTGAGGATGATGCCGGTGGCGATGGCCGAGAAGGCGACGACCGCGACGACCGCGACCAATTGGATCAGGAGCTGGCCGGGGTTGCCGTAGAGCAGGCCATCATTCCCGGCGGGATTGATCGCCTTCTGCGCGAAGATGCCTGTGGCGAGCGCACCCCAGATGCCGCCGACACCGTGGACCGCGAAGACATCGAGCGCATCATCGACCCGCCGCTTGAGCAGATCGACCGCGAAGAAGCAGATGACGCCGGCCCCGAAGCCGATGACGATCGAGGCGGTACCGTTGACGTAGCCCGCCGCCGGGGTGATGGCGACGAGCCCTGCGACCGCGCCCGCCGCCGCCCCGAGGACGCTCGGCTGGCCGTGGCGCAGCCAACTGACCGTCAGCCAGGTGAGTGCACCCATCGCGGCGGCGGTGTTCGTGACAACGAAGGCACTGGCGGCGAGCCCGTTCGCACCGAGGGAGCTACCGGCGTTAAAGCCGAACCAGCCGAACCAGAGGAGGCCCGCGCCGAGCACGGTCATCGTCAGATCGTGCGGGTCCATCTTCTCTTTGCCGAAACCGACGCGCTTGCCGAGCACGGTCGCCGCGACGAGCGCCGAGACGCCGGAACTGATGTGGACAACGGTGCCGCCCGCGAAGTCGAGCGCGCCCATAGCCCGCAGCCAGCCGCCAACCCCCCAGACCCAGTGCGCGACCGGGGCGTAGACGAACGTTGCCCAGGCGAGGGTGAAGATCACGAATGCCTTGAAGCGCTTGCGCTCGGCGAAGGCCCGGGTGATCAACGCCGGGGTGATCACCGCGAACATCATTTGAAAGGCCATGAAGGCATAATGAGGGATCGTCGCCGCGTAATCGGCGTTCGGCTCCATCCCCACGTTGGTCAGGGCCAGGAAGTCGAAGCCGCCGATCAAGCTGCCGTGATCGGTGCCGAAGGCGAGGCTATAGCCCCAGAGCACCCACTGGACACTGATCAAAGCCAGGATGAAGAAGCTGTGCATGATCGTCGCCAGCACGTTCTTGCGCCGCACCAGTCCGCCGTAGAAGAAGCCGAGCGCCGGGGTCATTAACATGACCAACGCCGTCGAGGTCAATACCCACGCTGTATCGCCGCTGTTGATCTGGTCCATCCATCCTCCTCCATAGGTGCTCCCTGCCTCGACCTGCGTGCGCTCCCGCAACGGTGCATCCAGCGACCTGCACAATTTGTCGGAACGTTACCTTAGCTCGACTTTGGCCGTTCGGGTTAGCTCAGGCGGCGTAGCAGAGCGCGTCGGTGAAGCGTTCCACCAACGCGCGGGGGATTTCTACCATATCGGGGTCGTGGGCCGACATGCAAAAAGCCGTC
>JAABUM010000466.1_pt1 | contig 71774 bp, 62 predicted proteins | sample 5559161 | NCBI WGS metagenome assembly JAABUM01 (sample SAMN10711868, study PRJNA513369) | rock metagenome | isolation source: Antarctica rocks | place: Antarctica: Victoria Land, Siegfried Peak nord
CCCGAACAGGGCGAGCGCGAGGACGAGGATCAGCACCGCGACCGTCGTCCCGACCGCGCGGAGGTTGCGACCGCGCAGCAGGCCGATCAGCCCCATCAGACCGAGGGCGATGGCGAAGATATAGAAGGTCCGGCGGGTGCCGAGGTAGGGGGTGAGGACGATGACGGGGAGGAAGGAGCCGACGATCGAGCCGACGGTGGAGAGGGCGTAGAGCGCGCCCGCCGTGCCGCCGACCTCCTCGACGCCGCGCAGCCGCAGACGCAGCGCCAGCGGGGAGACGCAGCCGAGGACGGTGATCGGGACGATGAAGAGGACCAGGATGCCGAGCAGCGCGCCGTAGAACGCGCCGACGTTCAGGTTGTTGAAGGCGCTGAGCGAGGCGTTGAGGATCGGGCGCGAGAGGAGCGGGATGATCGCCGTGCCAAGCGCCGAGACGACGAAAGTGCTGTAGAAGAAGCGCTCGGTCGGGAAGCGATCGGCGAGCTTGCCGCCGATATAATACCCGAGCGAGAGATAGAGCAGGGTCAGCCCGATCACCGTCGCCCAGATGATCGTGGAGCTGCCGAAGTATGGGGCGATCAGGCGCGAGGCGGTGATCTCGATGCCGATCGAGGAGACACCGCCGATGAACACCGCCAGGTAGAGCAGCGCATTGCTGGGCACGGCGCGTTCTTGCGCGCGCACATCGGTCCGATTCGCGGTTATCGCCATGCCCTCTTCTCTTCCACCCGTTCGCACGCCCCCGCATCCGCACCGTTCGCGGTCTTTGGTCGGTAGTATATACCGGATACTGTTGCTGTACCGACATTCGACGGCGGGCGACAAGGGGTGAAAGCATCCACGGACTTGGCTTACAGATGCGGTGCTGCCGGTACGGGATCTGCGAGCAGGTCGATCCCGCAATAGGTGCGGAGCGCTTGCACCCGCGCCGACCAGTCAGTGAAGAGCCCCTGACCCTGCATGGAAGGCAACGGTGAGCCAGCCTCCGATCGGCCCTGCCATACTCGGTTCTGCGGTGCGCGGTGTGCCGCGCACCGCACCGACTATGGCAGGGAGACAAGGGCTGACGCGATGACCTCGCCTTTCCCGGGGATGGATCCGTTCCTCGAAGAGCCGCGCCTGTGGGAAAGCTTCCACAATCGCTATATCGGTGCGCTCGACGAGGCGCTGAGCGTTCGGGTGCGACCGCATTTCTATGTCGAGGAACAGTCCTCGGTTTATGTCGTCGATCTCGGTGTAGCGCCGCGCCCCCCGGTGAAGCCGGACGTGTACCTGGTTGATGCCGGACGCACTTTCGGCGGTCAGCCGACCGTCGTCGCGGATCGCTCGATCACGCAGCCGGTGCGGGTGACTGCCTGTTTCCCAGAAGAGTTGCGCCAGCGCTACCTGGAAATCCGGGATGGCCGCAATCATACCGTTGTGGCCGTCATCGAGGTGCTTTCGCCAACCGATAAGGCGGCGGGCACGGCGGGACGCGAGGCGTTCCTGCGGAAGCGGCGCGACCTGCTGGCAGCCCCGGTCCACTGGATCGAGATCGATCTGCTGCGCGCGGGCGAGCGGCCACCCGAGGTGGCGGGCCTGAGCGACTATTATGCGCTCCTGAAACGGGCGGAGACGGCGGACGAATTCGCGGTTTGGTATTGGAACCTCCGCGATTCGCTGCCGGTCATCGCGGTGCCGCTGACCGCCGATCATCCCGATGCGGTGCTCGATCTCCAAGATGCCTTCGCACGCACCTACGCACGTTTCTATGCCGAGCGCCTGGACTATCGCGACGTCCCGTCACCACCGCGCTTCCAGCCGGCGGATGACGCCTGGCTGGCCGCTCGTGTGGCCGCATGGCGCCCCTGAGCGCGTGCCCTCTAGCCGCCATATCGGGCGCGCACCACGCCTTCGACTCACAGGTGGGTCGCCGCCCTTGCCGATGCTTCGGGCAGGTCGATCCCGCAGTCTTCGCGGAGGGCTTGCACCCGCGCCGACTCGTCGGTGAAGGTGGTTTCCTGGCGTGCCATACCTGTGGTGACGATCAGGTGCGACTCACCGACCGTCACACGCCCCCTGGGGGTGGCGATGGTGCAGGTACGGCGCTGGGTGAAGCCCGATTCGGGCGCGGTCTGGTGGTAGTGGCACATCGGCGTGAACTCGGCCCAGGCGCGCGAGATGAGGGTGAAGCGATAGCGATCGTGCCATTCTCCACCCCAGGAGCGGCGCTGGAGGTGCCGCCATGCGCCCTCAGCGACGATTCGGTAAGCGATCTGTCCAGATGCCTTCAGTAGGCGAGATAAGGATTGGCTGGTCGCGCCCGCTGTCGATCTGCTCCGCGTCGCTATTGAGTTGGAGCGGGTGGAGGAAGGCATCGCCGAAGCCAACGTCCACCAACCAGGGAGCATCCAGATCGACGCGCAGGCAGAGATGATCGTAGTCGGGGCCGAAGGTTGGTCCCGCCGCCGTGATGCTGTGACGAACGCCCGCAGAGAGGAGCGTGACGCGGAAGCCGAGCGCGCGTAGGAGTGCCGCGAACAGGCCGTTCAACTCGTAGCAGAAGCCGCCGCGTCGCCGCCCGACGATCTTCGCGCAGAGCGCCCCTTCATCGAGCACGATCGGTCGCCCGAGGCCGATGTCGAGGTTCTCGAACGGGACGGTCAGCAGGTGTGCGCGGTGGAGGGCGCGCAGGGTCGCCAGGGTGGGCGTGGTCGAGCCGCTATAGCCGATGCGCGCCAGGTAAGCGGCGGTATCCAACATCGTGTTCACCTCCCCGATCGCGTTTAAGTACCCGTGGCTTGGTCTCGTAGCCGCAGTATAGCAGCGCGATTCACAGGAGCAGCCGCCTCTTCTGCCGATGCTCTTCAGGCGGAATGACCGGGGATGAACTGGTACACTCCTCGGTTGATACGGATGGCGCGATGTACGATCGGGGATGGGCGCGATGACGGACGAGATGAGCGCGGACGTGGCGGAGCACGAGGCGGCGCGGACGACGACGATCCGCGATAGTCTCTACGATCGGATCACGCTGCGTCCCCGTGACACGGCGCTCCTTGGCACGCCGGAGTTCCTGCGCCTCGATAGCATCAAGCAGCTCGGCTTCGTCTCGCGCGTCTGGCCGGGGGCGAAGCACAGCCGCTTCGAGCACTCGCTCGGCGTCTTCGCGCTGACGCGGCGGGCGCTCGCCCACCTGCGCCCGATCCTGACCGGGCAGTTCGGCGCGACGGAAACCGATCTGGACACGATCGCGGCCGCCGCCCTCCTCCACGACATCGGCCACTACCCGTTCTCCCACGCGATCGAGGAGTTGGGGCCACCGGTGTTGAACCACGAGGTGGTGGGGCGGGCGATCATCGAGAACGGCGCGGTCGCGACGACGTTGGAGCGCGATTGGGGGCTCGACCCGGCGCGGGTGGCGAACCTGATCGAGACGCGCGAGGCGTTGCGCCCGATCGATCGGCTGCTCGTCGGCCTGCTGAGCGGCACCCTCGACATGGACAAGCTCGACTATCTCCCGCGCGACGCCAAGGCGTGCAACGTGCCATACGGGCGCGTCGATACGCCGCGCCTGATCGATGCGCTGACGATCGCCCCGGTCGAGGGGCAACCACGGATCATCGTGGAGGAGAAAGGCGTCAGCGCGCTGCACTCGCTGATCAACGCGCGCCAGGAGATGTTCGACAACGTCTACTGGCACCACACGAACCGTGCCTGCATGATCATGCTCCTGCGCGCGGTGCAAGAAGCGTTGCTCACCGGGGCGGTGCGTCCCGCACAGCTGACGCGCCACGACGATGCCTCGCTGCTGGCGCTGCTCGGCGAGGGGGGGATGCCCCCGGTGACCGGGGCGCTGGTGGACATGTTGCGGTTACGCCAGGTACACAAGCGGGCAGTTGAGGTGAGCGCGCGCGCGGGGGAGTTGTACGACGCGCTGAGCGCCCTCTGGTATGACCCCGGCGCGCGCCGGGCCACCGAGCTGGCGATCGTCCGCGCGCTCGCCACCACGACCGGCGAGCCGATCGCCGAGTACGAGTTGCTGATCGACATCCCGAAGCCGGAGAAGTGGAAGACCGATGTGTGGGTCCGTTTCGGGCGTCCGCCGGTCGGCATGGAACCGCTGATGCACTGGCAGGACGTGGTCGGACTGCGCGACGACGATTTCAAGCGCTACGAGGAGTACCGCCGCCTGATCCGCATCGTCACCACCGAGCGCCTGCGCGAGCCGGTGCGGGCGCACTGGGAGACGATCGTCGTGCCGCAAATCCTGGCGGCGCGCGGGATGGTGAAGGGCGTATGAGCGGCGTGGCGTGGCGTGCGTTATTGCCCGCCCCGAGCAGAATCCTCGGCGGGCTCGCGGCCAGCGGGGCGATCGGCGCGCTGGCCTGTCGACGTGGCGCGCTCAGCCGGGGCGGGGTCGCGGGCGCGGTACTGACCGGCACGACGATCTTCGCCGGGGGCGGGCTCGTGCCCGCCTCGTTGCTCGTCACCTTCTTCGTCAGTTCCAGCGCCCTCTCGCACCGTCGGAAGGGCCGGAAGGCCGAGGCGGCGGTCGTCGAGGCGGAGAAGGGGGCACGGCGCGATCTGACGCAGACGCTGGCGAATGGGGGCGCGGCGGCGCTGCTGGTGCTCGTCGGGCGGGCGTGTCCGGCCTCGCCCTGGCTCCCGGCGTTGATCGGCGCGCTCGCGACGACCAACGCCGACACCTGGGCGACCGAGATCGGGTTGCTGAATCGGCGTGCGCCGCGCCTGATTACCACCGGGCGGGCGGTGCCGCCCGGCACGTCGGGCGGGATCTCCCCGCTCGGCACCGGCGCGGCGGCGGCCGGCGCGGCGCTGATCGGGGTGGTGGCCGTTGTCGGGCAACGACTGGCGGGCGAACGCGCGGGCTGGCTGTTCCCGCTGGCTCTTGTGGCGGGGCTCGGCGGCTCGTTCGCCGATAGCCTGCTCGGTGCGACGGTGCAGGCGCGTTACCGCTGCCCGCACTGCGGTGTCGCCACCGAGCGCATGGTCCATCGGTGCGGCACGCCGACGGTGCCCGTCGGCGGTTTCCGCGCGATCGACAACGACGCGGTGAACTTCGTCGCCTCGGTGTGCGGCGCGGCGCTCGGCTGGGTCTGGGGACGTGTCGCGGCCCGTTGACCGCGCGGCGACGATCCTGTGCCGAAGGTGGCCTGAGACATTATACTTACCCTGGTAACGCGCGCGTTTCTCATCTCTGCGCTTTTTCTCGCGCGAGTTTCCTCCAGACAAGCAACTTTTACCCAAGAAAGGCGTTATATCGGTGCCAGCGAGTACGGTGAACATTCGTTCACTCTCACTGACGCGGTCGGCGGCGGGGCGCTCGTGGTCGTCTGGCCCCCGGATCGGTTGGTTGCCGCAGCCTGCGGAGGAGAAACACGTGCGTTTGTCTCAGCGAATCCTGGTGCTGCTCGCGCTGGTCGTACTCGTGCTGCTGGGCAGCCCGCGCGCCGAAGCCGCTCCGGCCTCCGTCCCGGTGGCGCGCGATGCCTGGTCCTATGACCACGTCGCCGGGGAATTGCTCGTCGGTTTCCGCGAGCAGACCACCTTCGGCGGCGCGGGGAGTTTCACCGGCGCGTTCGACCGCTACCTCTCGGCGTTCGGGGTGCGGGCGGCGAGCCCGGCGATCGGCGACAGCTCCACCTACCGCTTGCAATTCGCCAACGACGATGACCTGCGCGCGCGCCAGGATCAGCTCATGCGCGATCCGAACGTCGCCTTCGCCGAGCCGAATTACATCCTCGGTTTGTACAGCACGGCGACGGTCAGCACGACCGGCAATGCCAGCGATGTCACCGCCGCGACCGGTCCGCTGGTGCCGAACGACGAGAACTACAAGCAGCAGTGGGGGCCGAGTAAGGTCTACGCGGATCAGACCTGGAACACGCTGACGACCGGCGGGCCGATCGTGATCGCGATGCTGGACAGCGGCATCTCGCCCACGCACCCGGACCTGAAGGATCGCCTGCGCCCCGGCTACGACTTCATCGGTAACGACGCCAATCCCGCCGACGACAACGGACACGGCACCTTCACCGCAGGCATCGCCGCCGCCACCGGCAATAACGGGATCGGCGTGGCGGGGATGAATTGGGGCGCGCGGCTGATGCCGGTCAAGATCCTCGATCAGGATGGACGGGGTCCGGTCTCGGCCTTCGCGCAGGGGATCCGCTACGCGGTCGATAACGGCGCGCAGATCGTCAACGTGAGCGCGGGGATCCCGATCCCCTCGCAGGCGATGGAGGCGGCGGTCACCTATGCCATCGGCAAAGGGGTCATCGTCGTCGCCGCGTCCGGGAATCAGGCCGATGGGGTGTCGAACTATCCGGCGGCGTATCCGAACGTGATCGCGGTCAGCGCCTCGACGATCGACGATAAGATCGCGGACTTCTCCTCCTACGGCTCGTACGTGTGGCTCGCCGCGCCGGGGCAGGATATCGTCAGCACCTATTACAAGGATGGCGATACCTACGCCCAGTTGAGCGGCACCTCGGCGTCCACCCCGTACGTCTCCGGCACGATCTCGCTGATGCTCTCGCAGCGCGGGACGCTGACACCGAAGATGGTGCGCGAGATCTTGCGCGCGACGGCGGTCGATATCGATAGCGCCGGCTTCGATCCGCGCTCGGGCTACGGGCGGCTCGATACCCTCCACTCGGTGATCCTCGCCACGGCTCCCGACCCGACCCTGACCGGCGCGGCGGTGACCCCCGCGACCGGGAAGGATACGGACGCCTATCTCTTCACCGCCACCGGCTTCGAGCCGAACGAGCCGGTGACGCTGTGGCTCACGCAGCCGGACGGCACCTATCGCTACTTCAGCAAGCTTAATACGGCGCAGGCGTACGCCAGCAAGAGCGGCGAACTGCGCCTCTCGCTCAGCAAGAACGACCCCCTGGCGGTTGGCAAGCAGGTCGTGACCGCGTATGGCGAGCGCAGCAAGCGGACTGCGGGCGCTACCTTCGATGTGCAGCCGTCGGTCAACACCAAGGCGTTCGATCGCGTCCCGGCGATCGCCAACACCGACACCAAGGTGTACTTCGCTGAGACGGGGCACACGCTGGGGAATACGTTCCTGCGCTACTGGCAAGGTAACGGTGGGCTGGCGATCTTCGGCTTCCCGATCTCCGAGGAGGTCACCGAGATCTCGAAGATCGATAACAAGCCATACACGGTGCAGTATTTCGAGCGCAACCGCTTCGAGGCCCACCCCGAGAATGCGGGCACCAACTACGAAGTGCTGCTCGGTTTGCTCGGCAACGATGTGACGAAGGGGCGGAAGTTCGATCTGGCGCTGACACCGTTCGAGACCACCGATACACGGGCGTACTTCCCGGCCACGCAGCATTCGCTCTCCGGCGACTTCCTTCAATACTGGCGCGCGAATGGTGGCCTCGCGATCTTCGGCTATCCCCTCTCCGAGCCCTTCCAGGAGGTGAGCAAGGACGACGGAAAGAGCTATCTGGTGCAATACTTCGAGCGTAACCGCTTCGAGTATCATCCCGACAACCAGTATCCCTATACTGTCCTGCTCGGTCGGCTCGGCATCGAGACGGCCCGCACGCAGGGGTACATCATCACCAGATAGCGGCATAACAGCGATCCGCGACGAACCGGGCCGGGGGATCCCCCGGCCCGGTTGTGTTGTGGGTGGCCCGGTCGGCTCGACGGCGCGGGGGTACTACCCCCGACTGCGAGTGCCGGCGGCACCGGCGAAGCCCGCAGAGTCCGGCTGGGATGGTGCTATCCCAGTGCAGCAGCCGGAAGAACCAGCAGTGGCACATCCCCCGCTCCTCGGATGGGGAGAGGGGGGTAGGGGGTGAGGGTGGTCACGGCGGCGCTGCCTCCGGGGGTTGCAGTACCCCGGAGGGCAGCCACCACCCCGCGAGGGGGTACAAGCACCCCGGAGGGCAACCACCCCCCGGCTGGGGGTGCTGCGGCACCAGCGAAGCCCGCCTCTGCGGGGACTGGGGGCGATCATCCTGCGTACCGCTGTATTCCTCGTCTGCTGGGTGATCGGCGGCGGGATGCGACAGGAGTGTCGGTCGAGCGGCGGACATCGCGATTACGATCGGTCAGGAGGGGACGCGGCCCAGGAGTCGCAAGGCCAGGCGGCGCTCGGTCTGGCCGATGCTGCCGCTAGCTAGCAGACACACCAGATAGACGATCGCCGCCACGAGCGCCGCGAGCCAGGGGGTGAGTGTGCCGATCCCCAGGCTGGCGAAGCCGCGCCCCGCCGCGAGCGCGGCGAGACCCATCGCGGCGGTCGCGCCCAGGGGCCGGGCGATGATGCCGGGCGTCGGCAGCGGCCCGACGCGCCGCCGGACGAGCAGCAGGAAGGGGACGATCAGCACCACTTCCGAGGCGATGGTGATGGCGGCGGCGGCGGGATAACCGTAGCGCGGCGTGAAGAGGAGGTTCGCGATCAGGTTGAAGGCGAAGGTCGCGGCGAAGGCGGGCGTGAGCGCGCGCTGCTGCCCGGCGGCGATCAGCACGTACTGCACCAGGCCATTGACATAACTGAAGGGCAGGAGCCAGATCAGGATCCGCAGCGCCGTCCCCGCATCGGGGAGGTAGGCGCTGCCGCCCAGGATGCCCATCAGTTCCGGCGCGAGGATGGTGGCGATGACGCAGATCGGCAGGGCGAGGGTCAGTAGCAGTTTCAGCGCGAGGTTGTAGATCGGCGCGAAGCGATCGTCGCGCGCGGTGGCGAGGCGGGCGAGTTGCGGGAAGAGCGCCAGGGTGAAGTATTGCGGGATCAGCAGGACGAGCGACAGGAATTTGTAGGCCGCGTCGTAGATACCGACCGCCGAATCCCCCCAGGATGGCTTGAGGACGAAGACATCCGAGCGGAAGAAGAGTCCGGCGAGCAGGGTATTAAGAAAGAGCGGCCAGGCGTCGAGCAGCATCCGCCGCGCCTGCGCCCCTGGTACGGTCCAGCGCGCCCGCACGCCCAGCCGTCGCAGGAGGACCAGGAACAGCCAGGCGGTGATCACGTTGGTTAGCAGGGCGGTCAGGGCGAGGCCGATCGGCCCCCACCCTGCGAGGACGAGCGCCAGCCCGATCGCGACCTTGAGCGCGTTCTTGATCAGGGTGAGCCCCGCCGGGATGTGCATCCGCTCGAAGGCGTTGTAGATGGCGTTGGCGGCGTCGCTGTAGCTATCGGGGAGGATGGAGGCGCTCAGCAGCACGATCGCGACCGTGCTGGCGGTGGTGAGATGCCAGAACTCGCGATAGGCCAGGGTGAAGATGCCGACGATCGGCAGCGCCACCACCCAGAGGAGCAGGCGCAGCAGCGTCGTGAGGCCCAGGTATCCGTTCGCCAGGGCGTGATCGCGCGCGACATCGCGGGTGGCGAGGATACCGAGGCCGAAGTCGGTGAAAGTCTTGGTGTAGAGCCAGACGATCACGGCGAAGGCGTACTCGCCGTTCCCCTCCGTGCCGAGGAGGCGGAGGATGACGAGCGCGAAGCCGAGATCGACGACCTTGTTGAGCAGTTGGGCGATCAGCGGTGCGGCGCTGTTGCGCGCGACGCGCTGGACGGTATTCATCGTCGCGCTCGCTCTTCCCGCTCGTCGCGCATCAACGGGGGCATCAACGGGGCGCTCAGTAGCGCCGCTTGATGTCCCAGACGCGCCACGTCGCCTCGAGCGCGATCCGCGCCGACATCTTGGAGGTGCCGCGCTCGCGGTCGATGAAGCGGATCGGCACCTCTTTCACGCGCAGCCCCGCCTGCTGACAGGCGTAGCTCATCTCGATCTGGAAGGTATAACCGCTCGACCGAACCTTGGTGAGATCGAGCGCGCGCAGGGCGCTGGCGCGGAAGCACTTGAAGCCGCCTGTCGGGTCGTGCGCGCGCAGACCGAGGATCAAGCGCGCGTAGACGCTGCCGCCACGACTGAGGATCTTGCGCGTGAAGCTCCATTTGTCCTCGACACTGCCGCCGTCGATGTAGCGGCTGCCGACGACGACGTCGTACTCATCGATCCAGCGGCGAAACTCGCGGATCATCTGCGGGTCGTGCTGGAAGTCGGCGTCCATCTCGACGACATAATCGGCACCGAGGGCGAGCGCCCGCCCGAAGCCGTCGATGTAGGCCGGCCCGAGGCCCATCTTCTGCGGGCGGTGCGCGATGTGGATCGGCAGGCGCGAGGCATACTCTGCGCGCAATTGCTCGGCCAGGTCGCCGGTGCCATCCGGGGAATTATCGTCCACAACCAGGACTTCCAGGCCGGGTATGCCGAGCCCCAGGAGCGTTTCCACCATGATCGGCAGATTCTCACGCTCGTTGTACGTCGGCAAGACGACGATTGTCCGCTTGATGGCCGTCTCGGTGTCCGTCGCCGTCCCGCCGCGCGCTGCCCCTTCGATGCTCACGCCGTCCTCGTCCTCCCCCACCACCGAGCGTCACATCGGCGGGCGTATCACGAACCGAACAGTTTCCAGGCGTAGATCACGATGACGACCAGGATCATCCAGGTCAGGATGGCATAGGCGATACACCCGACCAGCAGGGGCGAGCCGAGTTGCGCCCGCGTCCGCTCATCGAGGCCGCTCGCACGCTCGCGTTGCAGGTCGGGAACGCTCGCCTCGCCCCCCGGATCGTTCGGCGCGCTGCCCTCTTCGTCAGCGGACGTGTCGGCCATGCTACCCCATCGCCCGATAGCGCGCAAGGACATCGGCGGCGATCCGGTCGGGGGCGAAGTCGCGCACTCGCGCCAGGCCGCGCGCACGCAACGCTTCGCGTTCGGCGTCGTTGTGGAGCAGCGCCCAGATCGCCGCGGCGAGCGCCGCCGGGTCGTCTGGTGGGACGATCCGCGCCGCCCCTCCGGCGATCTCCGGCAAGGAGGGGCGGTCGCTGATGATCGCCGGCGTCCCGGCCCCCAGCGCTTCGAGGACCGGGATGCCGAAGCCTTCGTAGAAGGATGGGACGAGTAAGAGATCGGCGCAGGCGTAGAGGGCGGGCAGCAGCGCGTCGTCGGCGAAGTCGAGGAAGACGACGCTGTTGCCGAGACCGAGCGCCGCATGTTCGGCGAAGATCGGCTCGTAGAGCCAGCCACGCTTCCCCGCGATGACAAGCTTGTGCGGCAGGCCGCGCGCGCGCAGGCGGGCGAAAGCGCGCAACGCGCCGATGTGGTTCTTGCGCGGCTCGATCGTGCCGACCATCAGCAGGTACGGGTCCGGCGGCACGCCCACGGCGCGCAGTGCCGGTCGTGCGGCGGCCTGCTCCGTGGCGCTGAACGGTCGGAAGCGCGACTCCGCCGCGACGTAGACGACCGAGACGCGCTCATCGGGCAGCGCGAAGAGGCGATGGAGATCGCGCTTGGTCGCCTCGGAGTCGGCGAAGATGTGATCCGCCGTCCGCAAGTTGCGCGGGACCACCTCGCCGAGATAGGCGCGCAGGGCGGGGTGGGCGTATTCCGGCACAACCAGGAAGGTGAGATCGTGGATGGTGATGATGCGCCGGGCGTGGCGGGCGGGCGGCGCGACGAAATCGGGGGCGTGCAGGATGTCGAGCGGCCCGCTGAATGTCTCGATCGGTAGCGGCAGGCGCAGGCGTTGCCACGCCGCCGTCAGCAGGCGCGTGTTCAGCGGCAGTCGCCGCGCGCGGAAGTTCTCCGGGAAGCTCGCGGCGTGGTCGAGGCGCGGCAACTCCGCGCCGTCGTCGCCATAGGCGCGCGCCCACAGGAGGGTATAGTCGCTCGCGCGGTCGATGTGCGCCAGGGCGTGTACGAGGGTCCGCGTGTAGCGCCCGACGCCGCTCCCCTGATAGATGCCGACGGTGTAATCGATGCCGATTCGCATGGTGGCGCTCACTTCTTCCGGCTGAACAGGTAGAGGATCGCCCCGATCACGATGATGCTCCAATAATTGATCACGCGATTGAGGAGGGCGACCGCACCGGCCAGATTCGGGTCCAGCCCCAGGCGTCCGAGGACGAGCACCATGCCACTCTCCGTGAAGCCGAGCCCGGCGGGGGTGAAGGGGATCGTCGTCAGCAACGAGGCGACGAGCGCGACCACCATCGCGCCGACGATGCTGAGGGGGGCATCGAGCGAGCGCGCGGTCAGCCAGAGGGTGATCGCCTCGATCATCCAGCCAGCGATCGAGAAGCCGGTCAGCTGCGGGATCCCCTTCAGCGAGCCGATGATGCCGCTCTCCACGCCGTGATAGTGGCGGAAGAGCCGCTCCGGGAGGATCCGCTCGATCAGCGGGCGGAGGTGCCGCAGCGAGGCGAGTCCGATCAGGCCCACCGCCGCCAGGATGACGCCGCCGATCAGCGCCGACTCCGCCTCCGGGGGGAGCGAGCCACGGAAGGCCGCGAAGACCGAGACGGCCATCAGGCCCGCGAGGACGACGAGATCGAGCAGGCGTTCGGCGAGGATCGTCCCCATCGTGACGGTGAACGAGACCCCGGCGCTCCGCTTCAGCATGTAGCCGCGATAGGCGTCGCCGAGCCGCGCGACGGTGACGCAGTTGGCGAACCAGGAGAGGTAGAGGATCTCGCCGAGGCCGAGCGTCGAGGGCATCGGCACCCCGGCCTTACGGCTGTAGCCGACGTTCCCGAGGAGCAGTTGCCAGCGGAGGGTGCGGAAGATGAAGGAGCTGTAGTAGACGAAGAAGGTGAAGACGAGCAGCGGGCCGTTGGCGCTCCGCATCTTCGCCCAGACCTCGCCGAAATCGAGGTTGAAGCCGCGCCGATAAAAGAAGTAGAGGACCGCGATGGCGATCAGGAAGCCGATGATCGTGCGCGGCTGGAAGATGCGTCGCCCGATCTCCGGCGGGGCACCGATCACCGTTTCCTCGGCAGGCGTCGTCGCGGCGCGTGGCTCGTCGCCCTCGGGCGTGTGCTGCGTCATGCTGCCTCATCGCCGGTGCCGCGCCGCGCCATCCCGTCCCAGGCGGGCTGGGTGACGATGGTGAGGAGTGCCCAGGCCGTGCTCAACTGGATGCCCATGCTCAGGACATGCAGATTCTCGAAGATGTTGTGGATGCCGACCGCCGCGATCGTGCCGAGCACGGCGATCACCAGGGCGCGGGCGAATGGATCGCGTCCCGGCCCATTCAGCTGATGCAGCGCGCGCAGCCCCGTGCCGATCAGGACGGCCAGGAGGAGCAGATAGGTCGTCAGGCCCACCAGCCCCGCCTCCGCCGCGACGTGGATGTAGTAATTGTGCGCGTGTCCCTGGGAGACCAGAAAGGTGGGGCTGATGGTGAATTCGGCGAAGCGCACGTTGAAGTTGCCGAGGCCGACGCCGAGCGGCAAGTTCTGCTGGAACATCCTGATCCCCGCCCACCAGTGGGCCAGGCGCTCCACGACCGCGAAGTTCTCGGCGGTGATGTAGGCGGTGCGTACATCCGGCGAGTCGGCGTTGCCGAGGATGCTCACCGCACGATCGCGGATGTCCTGTGGCAGGAGGGCATAGCCGCCGAGCCCGGCCAGTAGGCCGACCGCGACGACGATCGTGATCGCCACGCCGCGCGAGCGACGGCTTGCCAGCAGGATCATCAGCCCCAGCCCGCCCGCCGTGCCGAGCCACGCGCCGCGCGAGAACGAGGCGAGGAGCGCCAGTCCGATGATCCCCGCGCCGCCGAGCGCCGCCAGGGAGGACCAGCGCCGGAAGGGCGATCCGCTGCGGTCGCGGCGCTGCCAGACCCACCAGCCGAAGGTGAGTGCGAGCGGCAGGATCATCTCCAGGTAGCCCGCGTAGGAGTTCGGGCGCCCGAAGGTGCCGTAGGCGCGCGAGAATTGATCGCCGATCGCGAAGCTGGCCGGCCCCGCGCCGCTGCCGTACTGTGCGAGGCCGAGCAGCGCCTCCCCGGTCCCCGCCAGCAACAGCGCGAGCAGCGCCCCGACGACCTGGCGGCGGGTGCGGAGGAAGTCGAGCGCCAGGAAGTAGACGAGCAGCGACTTAACCCACTGGAAGAGGGCGCTGATCCCCGGCGAGATGTCTTGCGCCACGACCAGCGAGAGGGCGAGCCCGCAGACGAAGATGGCGAAGATCGGCCCGACCGCCGCATGTGGCAGGCGTTCGCCGCCGAAGACCGCGCGACCGAGGAGCCAGGCGAGCAGCGTCAGCCCGAAGAGCGCGTTGGTGAGGGTGGCCTCCCCCTGCGCGCCGATGTCCTGCACGGGAATTGAGAGGAGGAGGAGATAGAAGCCCCAGCGAGGCCGCGCCAGAATCACGACCGCGCCGATGGTGCCAAGGACGAGGGCGGCACCGAGCAGCGGCGGCAGGGCGCTCAGCAGCACGGCGATGAGGATGACCGCCGCGCCGATCGCCCAGGCCACCGGATCGCGCGGGATGTTGCGTCGTAGATTAATCGTTTGCATCAGCCGCGCGCGCGAATTCGTGGCGGAAGGCACCGATCAGGCGTTCCAGGCCGCTTTCGAGCGGGACGATCGGCTGCCAACCGAGGCGCTGGCGCACCTTGGTGATGTCGGGGCAGCGGCGGGCCGGATCGTCGGTCGGCATCGGGCGGAAGACGTACGGGAGATCGGTCTTGCAGACCGCCTGGACCGCACGCGCCAGATCGAGCATCGTGCGCTCATCGGGGTTGCCGAGGTTGAAGACTTCGCCGCCGAGCCCTGCGCCCTCCATCACCGCGACGATACCGCGCACCAGATCGGAGACGTGGCAGAGGGAGCGGGTCTGGCTGCCATCGCCGTAGATCGTCAGCGGCTCGCCGCGCAATGCCTGGGCGGCGAAGTTGACGACCGCGCGACCATCGGCGGGATCCATCCGCTCGCCGTAGGTATTGAAGATGCGGATCAATCGGGCGTCGGTGCCGTACTTGCGCCAGTAGGCGATCGCCAACGTCTCGCCGAAGCGCTTGGCCTCGTCGTAGATGGCGCGCGGCCCGATGGTGCTGACATTGCCGCGATACGTCTCCGGCTGCGGGTGGATCAGCGGATCGCCATAGGTTTCCGAGGTCGAGGCGAAGAGGAAGCGCGCACCATCCCGCCGCGCGCGTTCGAGGAGGAGTTGCGTGCCGGCCGTGTTGACCGCCGCCGTCTCCAGCGGCAATTGCATGTAGCTGCGCGGACTCGTCGCGTTCGGCGAGGCCGGGCTGGCGAGGTGGTAGATGCGCGCGAAGGTCGGCAGGTCGGCGGGCAACGGCTGCGTGACATCGGCCTCGATCAGGTGGAAGCGCGCTTCAGCGGCCAGGTGCGCCACATTCTCACGGCGTCCGGTGGCGAAGTTGTCGAGCGCCCAGACCTCGTGCCCCGCCGCGATCAGCGCGTCGCACAGGTGCGATCCGATGAAACCAGCCCCGCCCGCTACTACGACGCGCATCCTTAATCCTCTTGCTAATCCTCTTGCTCGGCGAGCAAACGCGCCCGCGCCTGTTCTCGTCGCGTTGCCGATCGTCGTCTGTTTCGTCCCGCTGGTCGCTCCTCGTCCGCAGCCTGCGCTTGCTCCGCGCCGATCGCATCGGAGGCGATGGCGATCAGCGCCAGCAGGAACCACCAGAGAAAGGCGAGGTCGATCAAAAAGTAGAAATTGTCGACCAGGCCATGCACGATCGCCGCCGCCGCCGCGATCGTTGCCGCGAAGAGGAGGCGGCGTCCTGCACCATTCTTCGCACGCCAGCCGCGCGCGGCAACCGTCGCGAGCGTGCTGAGGGTCCAGACGAGCCAGGCGAGACCCATTATACCCAGGCGGGTCCAGAAGTCGAGGAAAAGGTTGTGCGGGTGCGAGGTGAAACGCTCGCCCCAGGCGGCGGGATCGACATAGCGGGGGGCGTATTGATAGTAGAACTGGTCGAGTCCGACGCCGAAGACCGGGTTGTCGCGGATCATCGCCAGCGTGGACGCCCAGATCATCTGCCGTAGCCCGATGCTGCCGCTCCCCTCGCGCAGGGTCGTCAATCCCGCACCGGCCAGCGCCAGCAGCGCCACGACGATGACCGCCGCCGCCAACAGGCCGGGCGCGGCGCGGCGTAGCCCGATGACGATGCCGAGCAGGATGATCGCGATCGCCAGCCCCACCAGCGCGCCGCGCGAGAAAGTCAGGAAGATGGCGACGACGATCAGCAGCGGCGGGAGCCAGCCCGCGCGGACGCGGCGCGGGGCCGGGCCGAGCGCCAGGAAGGCCGCGCTGAACGTGCCCGCACGTACGAGGAAGAGCGCCAGCGCGTTCGGGTGGTCGTAGGTGCCGAGGGCGCGGCGCACCCCCTCGACGGCGACCACACCGCGCCCGGTCGCCACCTGCCCGATCGCCAGCAGACTGACGATAGTGGCACCGCCGACGAACGCCCAGATCGCGATGTGACGCAACGTCTGCTCGCGCAGCCATGCGCGCGCAAGGGAGAAGTAAATGATCGGCTCGATCACGACCGTCCGATACTCGCGGATGCTCTCGCGGAGATGGGTGGGATCGACGACGGTCAGCAGGGAGAATGCGCCGAGCAGCCCCAGCGCGAGGGCGGGCAAGCCGAATGGCCCCAGCAGGAATCGCCGAATCGCGTCCCAGGTGTCGAGCAAGGTCGCCGCGCCGGTCCCGGCGCGTGCCTCGCGCCGCCAGCGCAGGAGGAGATGGAGGACGCTGGTCGCCAGCGCGAGGACGAGGAGGAGTTCGACGACCGGGAACTCCGGCCCGAAGAAGTGCTTCGGTTGGTAGGCGAATGGCGCCGCCAATGGCAGGAGTGCGACCGTCAGGCCGGGATCGCGGAAGGCGACGATGGCGTAGGCCACGAGCGCGATGAGCGACAGCGGTGCCCACGGCGAGGCGATCAGGACGAAGAGGAGCACGATCGCCAGCAGACGCTGACGCCCCAACCGCTCCAGCATCGCCAGCGCCCGCGTGCGGAGCGCGGTGACCGTGCTTTTCATGGCGCTGCTTCTGTTGGCCTGTCGCTCACTCACGGGTCTGCCACCAGGCGAGCGTCTGCCGTGTCGGTGTTTCGTCGTCGCGCCGCCACAGCCAGCCGAGCGCGAGGAGCACCGTGCGAACGAGCAGGGCGAGCCCCGCGAAGAGCCCGACGAGACCGCTGATGAACAGGATGGTGCCGATCCACGCGAAAGGACGCTGCCGCCCGATCGTGAGGCCGCTCAATGCGACCTCCCCGAAGCCGCCGTAGCGCAGCTCCAGCAGGTGCTGACCATCGCTGAGCCCCGAGGCGAGCGGGATCTCCGTGTCGTGGACCGCCGTTTGCCCGTCGCGCAGGAGTATATATGAGCCATCCTTGTCCGCCTTGAGGGTGCCGATCGGCTTGCCATCGATCGTGGCGTAGAGTTGCCCTTCGGAAGAACCGGCGCGCGCGCGCAGATGCAACTCGGTCCCCTGGAAGACGACGCGCATCGTCGCACCCGCGCGCGTCGTCACCCGATACGTCTGCCCGCCGAGGGTCTGATCGCGCCATTCCCCATCCCAGACGAGACGGGCATTGCCGACTGGCAGGGCTCCGCTCGTCGCCACGCGCTGCTCCGCCGCCCAATTCTTCAGGGCGAGATAGGCCGGACGCGGCGTGAAGTCGTGATCGACCACCTCGAAGTAGCGCGACGGATCGGTGCCGGTCTCCTCCGGGCGCTCGACCCAACGGAAACCCCAGACGAAGACGTTGGTGATCCACGGCCACTCGCGCTGCATCCGATCCAATCCCGCGATCGTCCAGCGCGCCTGCGTCTCCGCATCGACCGATTGCCCCCAGGTGCCGGGTCGGCCCTGCCAGTCGGACGGCAGCGAGAGCCAGCCGTATTCGGAGACCCAGATCGGCTTCTGCTCATCGCCGTTGCGGACCATCACGTCGCGCGCCAGCAGGAGGCGCGAGAAGTTGGTGCGGTCGGGGCCGACGCGGCGATCTTCGGGCGAGTCGCCGAGGCCGTAGTCCATCACCGAGAGGATGTCGAAGTACGGCCTGGCCCCGGACTTGTAGAGGCGGTCGATGAACTCCAATTCGCTGAGGTTGTTCGTTTTCACGCCATCTTCGGTCGTCTGCGCCAGCCCGGCGGTGACGATCAGCGCGGTCGGGCTGGCCGCCTTGACCTTCTCGGCGGTGTACTTGAGCAACACGCCGTATTGTTCCGGGCTGATCGGCTTGCCGCCCCATTCGCCGTTCAGGTTCGGCTCGTTCCAGACCTGGAAGTGGTTGATCCGCCCCTTGTAGCGCGCCGCGATCGCGCCGACGAAGTTGGCGTAATTGTTGAAATCTTGCGGTGGCCCCTTGTCATACGCCGTGGTGTCATCCGTTGCCGGGCGCGCCCATCGCGGGATCGTATCGACGCGCGCCATGATGCCGATCCCGGCCTGGCTGAGCTGATCGACGATGAAGTCGTACTTCGCCCAGCTGCTCTGCCCGTTCTGGACGTAGTAGCCCGGCTGCGGCTCGATATCTTGCCAGGGGAAGCTCTGGCGGACGAAGGTCACGCCGCCGTCCTTGAGCAGCTGCACCGAACGGACGACATTCTCGCGCTCGGGCTCTTTCTCCAGGAAGACGTTCATCCCCAGCGTCAGCCCTCCCCCGCCGATCGGTGGGGTGCCGTAGACAACGCCGCGATTGAGGAAGCCATCGAGCCCGATGCTGGAAACGACCAGGCTGAGCGAGAGGCCGATCAGGAGCAGCGTGCCGCCGACACGCGCGAGGATCGCGCCGATGTTGCGCGGGCGGGTGCTGCCGGTGTTCTTATCCCGCCCGGCCCTGGCGCGTACCTGTGGACGTAGCTCACGCGAGCGGTCGATCATGCCGTCACCCGCACGCGCCGCCGCCCGGCGAAGCGCCCGATGATCCGGGCCAACACGCCCAACGCCAGCAGGGCCGCGAAGGCGGAGATGATCAGGAAAACGAGCGGCGAGCGGGTGTAGGCGACTTCCATCGCCGTGATCTCCACCGTCCCCGTCGCGCCGTCGCTGCTGGGCAGGGTGGTCAATTGCGCCCGATGGGCGCTCGGCGTGCCGAATGGATCGAGGCCGGTGACCACCGTCATCGAGGCCGGATCGCCGCCGCCCCCGCGAAAATCGAGATAACGTCGGCCCTTGTCGTCCTTCGGCAAGTCCTGGAGCGCATCGGTGGAACCATCGACCAGGACGCCAAGGCGGCCTCCTTGCGGGCTACGGACCCCTTCGAGGACGAGCGTGTTCCCCTGGAAACGGATATCGATGGTGTCCCCCTGGATCGCGCTCTGGATCGTGACCGTTTGCCCACTGCTGACCGGGGTGGTGCTCCAGCGGCCCTTGATCAGCAGCGCGGCGGAGAGCGGGGTGTAACGCCCCGGCAAGGCCAGGCGCTGGAGGGCGGTGGCCCTGGCGACCTCGTTGTAGAGGAGGCGCGGGGTGAACTCCGGGTCGACCATGCGGAAGTAGAACTCCCCCTTCGTATCGGGCACGTCGCCGACCTGCCGGAAATACCAGATATTGACCACGCCGAGCCACGGCCAATGATCGCGCATGTAGCGGATCCCGGAGATCGTATAGGTGGCCTGCTGCTCCTCGGTGACGCGCTGCCAGGGCACCTCGCTCGCCGGGAGATCGGGGGGGGAGGCGTTCCAGGCGTATTCGTTCAACCAGACCGGCTTGTTGGCACCACCATTACGTTCCATGATCGCGCGCAGTAACTCCACACGGCGGAGATTCAGTACCTTCGGGTCCGGGGCGGCGTCCGGCGGTTGAGCGAAACCGTAGCCATTCGCCATCATGATGTCGAAGCTGTTGCCGAAGCCGGCGTCGTACAACTGTTGCAGGAAGACGAGATCGTCGAGGCCACGGTCGCCCTGCTCCAGCGTCTGGGCCAATGGTGCGCTGAGGATCACCACCGTCGGATCGGCGGCTTTGGCCTTTGTGTAGACCTTGCGGAGCATCGAGGCGTAGGCCGCAGCGTCGAGCGAGCCACCCCACTCCGCCTTCAGGTTCGGCTCGTTCCAGATCTGTAAGTATTGGACGCGCCCTTTGTAGTGATTGATGAAGGCGACGACGAAATCGGCGAAGCGATCGGGGTCGGTGGGCGGCGTTTGCGGCGTGGTGTTGGGGCCGCGCGCCCAGTCCGGCGTGTTGTCGAGGCGGGCGATCACGCGGATGCCGTTCTTCTCGGCCAGATCGACGATGCGGTCGTACTTGTCCCAGCTATTCTGATTGTACTTGTCGTCCCAGAAGCGCCCCTGCTTCGGCTCGATCTCGGACCAGGGGAATTGCTGCTTCATCCAGCCGAGGCCGGCATCGGCCATCATCGTGACCGTCTTCTCGCGCTTCCAACTTTCCACCTCTTTCGAGAGGAAGGTATTGGCCCCGTAGGGATTGACGTTGGTGTAGGGCAGCGTGGTCGTGGAAGCCTCGACGACCGGGGCGGGGGTCTGCTGGCCGAGCGGGCCGAAGAGGGCGAGATTGACCGATTGGAGGAGGAAAACGAGACAGAGGGAGGCGACGTAAGGCCGCAGGGGCCGTCGTGCGCGGGCGGGCTTCTGGTGATCGTTGCCTGGCACCTGCACCCGCTACTCCGTCATACCGCGTCGCGTCCCGATGGCGCGTTCGTTGCTTGCGCGTGGCGTGATCCGGGCCAAACCCGAATAGTGTACCGGTGATGAGGCGGAAGTGTACGACCGCGCTGCCCCCATACGGTCGCCGCGCGGGATTATAGCACGCGCGCCTACCGTAGAGACGCGCGAGACGCGTGTAGAAAAGCAGCCCGCTGGCTCACGTCACCGAACAAGAGTACAACGCGGGCCGCGCGGTGAGGTTACACGGGGCGATCTCCGCACAGGTGCGGAAGGCGACGACAAGGGAAAGGGACGGGGGTCGCCACAGAGACGCAGAGAACGAAGGGGACGCGGGGACGGAACAGGAGACACAGAGACACAGCGGGGCACGGATACGACCCTCACCCCGGCGCTCACGCGCCACCCCTCTCCCCATCCGAGGAGAGGGGGAGAGGCGTTGCTCGCCTGGGCAGGCGATGTCTGCGCCGATGCGGCCCGCACCCCCACCGCCCAGAGGGCACCCGCCCATCCGAGGAGCGGGGCCATCGCCGCTGCGAGACTGTCGGCTGCTACGTTGGCGGGGGGCGCTGCGCGCATGGCGACACCGTCCCCATTATCTCGTCCCCGCTCTCCCTAGTGCTCTGCGCGCCCGGTCCGCCTGCGGGCGCTGTAGCTATCGTCCTTCCTTCGTTCCGCATCTCTCTCGTTCTTTGTGTCTCTGCGTCTCTACGGCGACCCCCGTTCCCCCTCCCCTTGCCCCACTAACCTATCAAAGCGGCGGGCTTGACTTTTCCGCACGCCTGGTATTACTGTTTGTGGACAATCGAACGATGCCGCGGGGGCCCGGGTGAGCTGGGCTGAGAGGGCGACCATAAACCGTCGCCGACCGTCGAACCTGATCCGGTTAATACCGGCGGAGGGATGCGCACCGAAACTGCGATGATCAGCATCGCAGAGGCGGGGAAGACTGGGGGCGCACCCTCCGATCTTCCCCTTGTTGTATTTGTGCGCCGGGCACCAGGGACGAGCGCGATCGGGAGCGGAGGGCGCATGGAGCACGATACGCACGCACAGCTCGTGGCCGCGATCGATCGCTGGCTCGTCGCGCATCGCGCGGAATTGCTCGCGCGGGTTGGGGCGTTGGTCGCGTTCCCGACCCTCAGCCCGCCGGGGCGCAATACCGACGACGCGCAGCGCGCCATCGCCGCGTGGTTCGCGGAACTCGGCGGCGAGGTCGCATGGTTGCCGGTCTATCCTGGCGATAGCAGCGTTGTGGGGCGCTGGCCCGCCGCGCCGGGCGCGACCGGGCGCTCCCTCCTCTTCAACGGGCACATCGACGTGGCCGAGGTAACGACGGAGGGGTGGGAGTCGCCGCCGTTCGCCATGACCGAGCGCGCGCGCCGCGTCTACGGGCGCGGTGTCGGCGACATGAAGGGCGGGCTGGCGGCGGCGATCTTCGCGCTGGAAGCGCTGCGGGCGTGCGGCGCGCGGCCCGGCGGCGAGGTCATCATCGAGTCGGTGATCGGCGAGGAGTCGGGGGAATGGGGGACGGTCGCGTGCATCGAGCGCGGTTATCGCGCCGACCTCGCGATCGTGCCGGAGCCGACCGGCTTGCGACCGAGCGGTCAGGGGGGCGTGATCACCGGCTGGGTCACGATCCAGAGCCCGCAGACGCTGCACGATGGGGTCCGGGCGCGCACGATCCACGCCGGTGGCGGGCTGGTCGGGGCGAACGCGATCGAGAAGATGATGCGCCTGATCGCCGCGCTCAACGATCTGGAGCGGCACTGGGCGGTCACGAAGACGTATCCCGGTTTCGCACCGGGCGCGACGACGATCAACCCCGCCGTGATCGAGGGCGGGCGGCATCCCGCGTTCATGGCCGATCGTTGCGCCCTCTGGATCACCGTCCACTTCTATCCCGACGAGCGCTGGGAGGAGGTGACCGCCGCGATCGAGGAGCACCTGCGCCGCGCCGCCGCCGCCGATCCGTGGCTGCGCGACCACCCGCCGACCTTCGTGTGGGGCGGGCGCTCGATGATCGCGGAGCGCGGCGAGATCTTCCCGGCGGTCGCGCTCGACCCGGACGCGCCGTGGCTGGCGGCGCTGGGTCGCGCGCACGCCGCCATCCACGGCGAGATGCCCGCCGCGACGATGTCGCCGTCGGTCTGTGACGGCGGCTGGCTCGCGCACGCCGGGATTCCGACGATCATCTACGGTCCGGGCGAGCTGGCCGAGGCGCACACGACGAACGAGTCGATCGCGATCGCCGAGTTGGTGGCTGCCGCGCGCGTCTACGCACGGCTGATCGCCGGGTGGTGCGGGCTGGAGGCGGCACCATGAGCGCCCCGACCGCGCTGACGATCCGGGGGCTGACGCGATCGTTCGCGGTGCCGGGCGGGACGGTCCGCGCGCTGGCCGTGCTCGATCTCGACGCCGCGCCCGGCGAGTTCGTGACGATCATCGGGCCGAGCGGCTGCGGGAAGAGCACGCTCTTCAATTTGTTGGCGGGGTTGGACGAGCCGGACGCCGGACAGATCACGCTCGGCGGCGAGGTCAACGGCGCGCGCCTGGGGCGGGTGGCCTACATGCCGCAGCGCGATCTCCTGCTGCCGTGGCGGACGATCATCGACAACGTGATCCTGCCGCTGGAGATTCGCGGCGTGCCGCGCGCGGCGGCGCGCGAGCGGGCGCGCGCGCTCCTGCCGCGCTTCGGGCTGGCGGGCTTCGCGGACGCCTACCCCGCGACCCTCTCCGGCGGGATGCGTTCGCGCGCGGCCTTTCTCCGCACCACGCTCGCCGATGGCGCGCTCCTGCTGCTCGATGAGCCGTTCGGCGCGCTCGATGCGCTGACGCGCGCGGGATTGCAAGAGTGGCTGCTGGATGTGTGGGAGCGCGAGCGGCGCACGACCCTGTTCATCACCCATGATGTCGATGAGGCGATCTTCCTGGCCGACCGCCTCTACGTGCTGACGCCGCGACCGGGGCGGATCGCCTTCACCACCGTCGTCGATCTGCCGCGCCCGCGGGGCGCAGAACTGCTGACCGATCCGGCCTTCGTCGCGCTCAAGGCGACGCTCCTGGCGACCTTGCGCGCCGGTGAGGCCGCGTCGCCCGCCGGGTTGGCGGCGACGGGCGGGGGGGCGCGATGAGCGTCGTCCGCCGCTGGGTGCCGCCGCTGGTGTTGCTCGCCCTGCTCCTGCTGGCGTGGGAACTGACCGTGCGCCTCGGCGAGATCCCGCCCTGGCTCCTGCCGCCACCGAGCGTTTTGCCGGGTACGATCGTGCAGGATCGCGCCGATCTGCTGCGGCATACCCTGGTGACCGCACAGGAAGTGCTGCTCGGCCTCGTGGTGTCCACCGCCCTCGCGGTCGTCGTCGCGGTGGCGATCGCCTTCTCGCCGCTGATCGAGCGGGCGCTCTATCCGCTCGTCGTCGCCAGTCAGTCGGTGCCGCTGCCGATTCTTGCGCCGCTGCTGATCATCTTCCTCGGCTACGGGCTGGCCCCGAAGATCCTGCTCGTCACGCTGATTTGTTTCTTCCCGATCGTCGTCAACACCGTGGACGGCCTGCGCGGGGTCGAGCGCGAGACGATCGATCTGCTGCGGACCTTCGGGGCGTCCCGCTGGCAGATTTTTCGCACGGTGCGCTGGCCCGCCGCGCTGCCCCTCTTCTTCTCCGGGCTGCGAGTGGCGGCGGCGGTCAGCGTGATCGGCGCGGTCTTCGGGGAGCTGGTCGGCGGCAGCGCGGGGCTCGGCTACTACGTGCGGCACGAGACGCCGTTGTTCCACACCGCCGGGGTCTACGGGGCGACGATCATCCTGATGCTGCTGGGGATCGCGCTCTTCGGGGCGGTGCGCGGCCTGGAATGGCTCGCGCTGCCGTGGCGGCGTGGGCAGCAGGGCGTTGTGCGGGAGCGCGTGGCACCGCGCAGGAAAGCGGAGGCCGGGGTAAAGGGAGCGCCATTGGCGGGGGATTAGACGCGCCGCCACGCCTCGGGAGGGCGTGCGGTCGAGCGAGAAGGGCGGTCATCGTGGGCCGCAGGGGAGTGCAGGGATGTCGAGAAGCTATCGTGGGCTCGTGGCCCTGCTTATTATGACGTTGTTGCTCGCCGGTTGCGGCGCGCGCGGCAGCGCCCTGCCGACCGGCACGAGCGGCCTGACCAAAGTCTCGCTCGTGCTCGATTGGTATCCGTGGTCGAATCACACCGGCCTCTATCTGGCGCAGTCGCGCGGCTACTTCAAGGCCGAAGGGTTGGAGGTGGACATCCATCAGCCGAGCAATCCCGAGGATGTGCTGAAGGTGGTGGCCACCGGGACCGATAACTTCGGCATCAGCTATCAGAGCGAGGTGCTCAGCTCGCGCGCCGCCGGGATCCCGATCAAGTCGATCGCCGCGATGGTGCAGCACCCGCTGAACACGGTCATGTCGCTGCAAAGCGCCGGGATCACGCACCCGAAGCAACTCGAAGGGAAGAAGGTCGGCGTGCCGGGTGTCCCTGCGGACACGCAGATCCTCCAGACGGTGCTCCAGGCCGATGGGGCCAGTATCGATAAGGTCGAGCAGGTCAATGTCGGCTTCGATCTGATGCCTGCATTGCTGAGCGGCAAGGTCGATGCGGTGATCGGTGCCTACGAGGTCCACGAGGCGATCCTGGCGGAGCAACAGGGCAAGCCGGTGAACGTGATGAAGGTGCAAGACTGGGGCGTGCCGGACTATTACGAGCTGGTCCTGGTGTCGAGCGACGCGATGTTGAAGGACAATCCCGAGACGGTCCGCAAGTTCCTCCGCGCCGCCTCGAAGGGGTATGCGGACGCGCAGAAGGAGCAGGGTGCCGCGCTCGACGCCCTGATCGCCGGGTATCCCGACGCCGACCGTAAGGTGGAAGAGCCAGGGTTGGCGCGGCTCGCCCCCCTCTGGACCGCCGGGGTGTCGCGCTACGGCGAGCAGACGATGGCGCGTTGGCAGCAGTATGCCGACTGGTTGCGCGCACGTAACTTGCTGGACAAGGATGTCGCGGTGAGCGACTGTTTCACCAACGATTACTTGCCGAAGTAAGCAGGCGGGTGTGGGCTTGGGGTGGGGCGTGAGGATGGTGTGGCGATGGTCTACAAGGCGCTGACGATCGCCGGTTCCGATTCGGGGGGCGGCGCGGGGATCCAGGCCGATCTCAAGACGTTCGCGGCGCTGGGCGTCTACGGGAGCAGCGTGATCACCGCGATCACCGCGCAGAATACGATCGAGGTCACGGCGGTCCACGAGATCCCGCCGGCGATCGTGACCGCGCAACTGGACGCGGTGCTGAGCGATATCGGGGCCGACGCGGCGAAGACCGGGATGCTCGCCAGCGCGCCGATCATCGCGGCGGTCGCGGCGGCGGTGCGGCGATACGGCCTGACGAAGCTGGTCGTCGATCCGGTGATGGTGGCGAAGAGCGGCGACCGGTTATTGCGCGAGGAGGCGGTGATGGCGCTGCGCGAGGAACTGCTGCCGCTGGCGCTGATCGTGACGCCGAACATCCCGGAGGCGGAGACGCTCGCGGCGATGACGATCGCCAACGACGACGACCGTCGTGAGGCGGCGCGGCGGATCGCCGCTTATGGGCCGCGCTTCGTGGTCGTCAAGGGGGGGCACGCGGCGGGCGACCCGATCGATCTCCTCTTCGATGGCCGGGATTTCGCGACGATCGGGGCGGGGCCACGCATCGACACGCCGAACACGCACGGCACCGGCTGCACCTTCGCGGCGGCGATCACCGCCGGGTTGGCGCGTGGGCTGGCTCCCGAAGCGGCGGTGCGCGCGGCGAAGGAGTATCTGACGGCGGCGTTACGCGCGTCGTACCGGATCGGGGCCGGACATTCCCCGGTCCACCACTTCCATGCGTGGTGGTCGCCCGAACCGGTGCGTGTGGGCGAGCATTAAGGAGGGCTGATGCGTCGTTCTGCGTTACTCCTCTATCTGGGTCTGGGTCTGGGTGGCCTGATCCTCGGGATCGTCCTCGGCGAGGTGTTGCTGACGCGCGGAAGCGGGCTCTACGTCGGCCCGGCGATGGCGATCGTGGGGCTGATCCTGGCCTGGATGCTGCGGGCGACGCGGCGTCCGCCCGATACGGACGTGCCGCCGCCGATCGTGCCGACACCGCCACCGAGGATCGTGCGCCTGGGGACGCCGGTGGCGAAGCCGAAGGTGAGTGTGAGTACCAGTTCGCCGCGTGGGCAGCGGGCCGGGCAAGGGAAGAAAGGAAAGGGACGATGATCGAAGGAGCACCACAAACGACCGCCGCCACGAACGATCTGTTGACGATCGCCGGGAAGACCTTTCGGTCGCGCCTGATGCTCGGCACCGGCAAGTACCGCAACAGCGCGGAGATGCTGGCCGCCTTCGCCGCCGCCGATGTGGAGATCGTGACCGTGGCGCTGCGCCGGATCGACTTCGCTGATCCGGCGAGCCGCTCGGTCCTCGAAGATGTGGACTGGCGCAAATACACGATCCTGCCGAACACCGCCGGGTGTGCCACCGCCGAGGAGGCGATCCGCGTCGCGCAGATGGCGCGCGCGATGGAACTCTCCGACTGGATCAAGCTGGAGGTGATCCCCGATCCGAAGTACCTCCTGCCCGATCCGATCGGCACGCTGCGCGCCGCCGAGCAATTGGTGAAGGAGGGCTTCACGGTCCTGCCGTACTTCAATGCCGACCCGGTCCTCGCGCGGCACTTGCAGGAGGTCGGCTGCGCCACGGTGATGCCGCTCGCCTCGCCGATTGGCTCCGGGCAGGGGATCACGAACAGCCGCGCGATCGAGATCATCATCGAGCAGGCGACGGTGCCGGTCGTGGTGGACGCGGGGATCGGCGTCCCCTCGGATGCGGCGCTGGCGATGGAATTCGGCGCGAGCGCCTGTCTCGTTAACAGCGCGGTCGCGCTGGCGCAAGACCCCGCCGCGATGGCGCGCGCGATGGCGCTGGGGGTCGAGGCCGGGCGACTGGCCTACCGCGCCGGGCGTATCCCGAAGAAAGCCTACGCCTCGGCGAGCAGCCCGCTCGCCGGCGTGGTGCGGTAGCGGGGACGAAGGGGACGAAACAGGAGCCACAGAGATACAGAGGGAGACGAGAGAAAGGACGAGAGAAAGGGGCGGAGCAGGAGGCGCAGAGACGCAGAGAGAGAACGAGAGATGTTAATCGAGGAGGTATGCAGCAGTATGCGCCTGCCGCCCGGCATACAGTCTTTACCAGCACCGCGCCCCTCAAATCGCACCCTTCTCTCCCTCGTTCTCTGAGGGCTCTGTGCGCCCGGTCCGCTTGCGGGCTCTATGGCTAACGTTCCCCCGTTCTTCACTCATTCTGTTTTCTCTCTCGTTCCTCCTCTGTGTCTCTGTGTCTCCTGTTTCATAGTCTGAGCGATAGGAAGGGCGATGCGTCAGGGGTTGAAGCTGGGGGTCTATCTGGTGACGGATGAGCGGCTGTCGAAGGGGCGTGCGACGGCAGAGATCGTGCGCGCGGCGATCCGGGGCGGGGTCGATGCGGTGCAGTTGCGGGGTAAGGATTTGCCGATCCGCGAGCAGTTGGCGATCGGGCGGGCGCTGCGGACGATCACGCGCGAGGCGGGCGTCCTGTTCATCGTCAACGACCGACTTGATCTGGCGCTGGCGCTCGACGCGGACGGCGTGCATGTCGGGCAGGACGATCTCCCGGCTGACGTGGTGCGCCGCCTCGTCGGGCCGGAGTGGATCGTCGGGGTCTCGGCGGCGACGCTCGCGGAGGCGCGGGCCGCGCGCGACGATGGCGCGGACTACATCGGCGTCGGCCCGATCTGGGGGACGGCGACGAAGCTTGATGCGGGCGTGGCGGTCGGGCCGGGCTTGATCGCGACCTTGAAGGCGGCGGTCGAGCTGCCGATGGTCGGGATCGGCGGGATCGGCGCGGGGAATGCGGCGCAGGTGATCGCGGCGGGGGGCGATGGCGTCGCGGTCGTCAGCGCGATCATGTCTGCGGATGATTCCGAGGCGGCGGCGCGCGACCTGAAGGCGCGGATCGTCGCGGCGCAAGGGTGAGGCGATGAACACGCCCGCGCGGCCTGCCGTCCCACGTTTGCATCTGGTGACGAATCGGCAACTCTGCCCGCCGGGCACGCAGGCGACGATCGTAGGGCGGGCGGCGCTTGGTGGACTTGGCGCGGTGCAGTTGCGCGAGAAGGATCTCGACGAGCGCGCGCTGCGCGACGAGGCGGCGGCGTTACGCGCCGTGCTCGGCGACACGCCGCTGCTCGTCAATGGCGCGGTGGATGTGGCGCGCGCGGTCGGCGCGGCGGGGGTCCACCTGCCGGAGACGATGGGGACTGTGGCGGTGGTGCGGGCGGTGCTCGGGTCGCAAGCTTTGGTAGGGCGCTCGGTGCATGACGTGGTGGGCGCGCGGGCTGCCGCAGCGGAAGGGGTCGATTATCTGATGTTGGGGACGATCTACGCCACCGCGAGTAAACCGGGACGCGCCCCCGCTGGCGTGGCGTTGATTCGTGCGGTCGCGGCGGCGGTGCCGACGCCGATCATCGCGATCGGTGGTATCGACGAGACGAACGCGGCGGCGACGATCGCGGCGGGGGCGTGGGGGATCGCGGTCATGTCCGGCCTCCTCCGTGCGCCCGATCCGGCCGAAGCGGTCCGGCGTTTGCATGTGGCGATCGGTGACGTGCGGGATGGCTAGTGGTCCGTTTCATAATCGCCTGTGGGGACGGCCCTCACCCCCGCCGCCTGCGGGCGGCACCCCCTCTCCCAATTCTAGGAGAGGGGGAGAGGCGTTGCAGGCATCGGACGGCGATGCCTGCGCCAGTGCGGCCCTCACCCCGCTGCTCAGCGGGCAGTAGCTCCCACCCACGAAGGGCGCAATGCCTCCGGGGGACCCGCCGCTTCCAGGGAGAGGGGGACCGCACCCTACTGCCGATTGCGAAACGCAGCAATTAGGCTGGACGATGCGAACCGACTGGCGATAGGGACGTGATGGTGATGGAAAGGGGTGGGTGCGATGACCGTGGCGACGATCGCGGTGACGATCAATGGGCGCGAGGCGGAGATACCGGCTGGCCTGAATATCGCGGGCTTGTTGGAGCATCGCGGCGTGCAGACCACGATGGTGGCGGTGGAGCACAACGGGCGGGTGCTGCGCCGCACCGAGTTCCCCGGCGTGACCGTGAGCGCGGGGGACAAGTTGGAGATCGTCCATTTCGTCGGCGGTGGGGACTGAGGGCGGCCCCGGTGATCGTTTGGTGGCGCGTATAGGCATGGTTACCGCGTGGCTTGGCGTGCCGTGCTCGGGCGCTTCGGGTGGCGGAAGCGGCACGGGAGGTGCGCGCGGCTCGCCGATTCGTTTAAGTTCAGATTCGCCGCGATTATTCCGGCCTGTTTAGGCCGTTACGATGCCTTTTTTGCTCGCCCGGTCGTGTCGTCGATCCAACTGCGCTCCACTATTGTGGCAAGGTCATTGCATTTGCAAGCACAGTCCGCCGCTCGGATGAGCGAATGTCATCCGAGCGGCACTGCCCCTTGATCGGTTCCCCACCGTTCGGATTCTCCCGATGGTTACATGACGAAGGAGCGATCGATGACCGCGTTTGGCTACACGATGATGTGCGAGCAGAGCCGCCCCGACCAGTTGATCCGCGATATCCAGCAGGCGGAATCCGCCGGATTCGATTTCTCGGTGATCAGCGATCACTACTTCCCCTGGCTCGAGGAGCAAGGACATGCCGGGTATGCGTGGGCGATCCTCGGGGCGGCGGCGCAGGCCACCAGCCGGATCCCGTTGATGACCTACGTCACCTGCCCGATCATCCGCTACCATCCGGCGATCGTCGCCCAGAAGGCATCGACGGTGCAAATCCTCTCGGATGGCCGGTTCCGCCTGGGGCTCGGTGCGGGAGAAAATCTCAACGAGCACGTCGTTGGCAAGGGGTGGCCCGCCGTAGGCACCCGGCACGAGATGCTGTCGGAGGCGGTGGATATCATCGCGGCGCTGCTCGATGGCGAGCATGTCAACTACCACGGCAAGCATTTCGAGGTCGACTCGGCGAAGCTCTACGATCGGCACGACAAGCGCGTGCCGATGGGGATCGCCGTCTCCGGCCAGGAATCGTGCGATCTGGCGGGGAAGAAAGCCGATCTGATGATCGCGACCGAGCCGAAGCCCGAATTGGGCCAGATGTTCGATACGGCGGGCGGCGCGGGCAAACCGCGCGTCGGGCAGATCGCCGTCTCGTATGACCCGGACAAGGACGCGGCGATCAAGCGCGCGCACGAGCAGTTCCGCTGGTTCGGGCTCGGCTGGAAGGTGAATTCCGATCTCCCTGGCCCGTCCTCGTTCGAGGCCGCGACGCAATTCGTGACGCCGGAGCAGGTCGCCCAGCAGCTGCCGTGCGGCAACGACGTGAGCGAATTCGTCGAGAAGATCAAGCCATTCGTCGAGGCGGGCTTCACCGAGATCGCGCTGGTGCAGATCGGCGCGGAGCAGCAGGGGTCGTTCATCCGGTGGGCGGAAAAGGAATTGCTCCCGGCGCTGCGCCGCCTCTAAAAATCCCCTAACCGCGTAGTCCTGTGCAAAAGTGACCGCCGCGCTTGAATACGCGGCGGTCACCGTTTTTCAGAATGGTATTCACTATGGTTGGTCCATTGCTTCCGCGGGGACCGGGGGATAAATCCCCCGTCTGTGGGCGCCTCGCGGCACCGGCGAAGCCCGCCTACGCGGGCTGAGCGTGGCCTGAGCGCTGAGACCAAAGAATAAGACATATCCCCAGGGTTATTGTGGGTGGGGAAAGAAAAAGAAGGGTGGCTACTTCTTCGAGATCCACTTGTTGCCGCGCTCATAGAAGCGCCACGGCTGCGAGATCCACGGCTCCCCGGCGAACTTGATGCCGATGCGCGAGCGCTCCATGACATCCTCGTCGTGCACTGCGAGGCCGCGATCTTCGAGGTAGAGCTGATCGCCGGTGAGGTCGAAGCCGTTGTGGGTGCGGTCGAGGCCGAGGACGCGGCAGAGGCGACCGGGACCGTTCGTGCCGCCCGCGATCCCTTCCAGCGGTTCGAGCGCGCGGATCAGGATCGCGGCGGGGTAGCCCTCCGGCCCGACCGAGAGGTTGAGGCAGTGGTGGATGCCGTAGATCAGGTACACGTAGGCGCGACCGGGTGGCCCGAACATCACCGCCGCGCGCCCCTGCTGCCCGGAGCGCGCGTGGGAGGCCGAATCCTCCGGCCCGTCGTAGGCTTCCACCTCCACGATGCGCCCCGCCTGTCGACCGTGCGGCCCCTCCCAGACGAGCACCATCCCCAACGTCTCGCGCGCCACGGTCAGGGCGGGGCGATCGTAGAAGCTGCGCGGCAACTTGCGCGCGGTACTGTTAGTCTCGCTCATCCGCGCCCCGATCCTCGCTCACAGCTGATTGGTGCATACTTGTTGTCGCGTTGGTGTCCTGCTCCGCGCGTGGCCCCCTTGCGGTAAGGTACGCGACGATGCGCTCGGTGGCCTCATCGATCGAGAGCGCGGATGTATCGATGAAGAGGTCGTAGGTCACGCCCCGATGGACGCGCGCGAGTTGATCGCGCGCCGAGCCGATCAGGCGGTCGCCGCGCGCCGCTTCCCTGGCGAACAGCGTTTCGGCGGAGGCGGTGACGCCGACCCAGAGGGTCGCGAAGTCGCGCAAGCACGCGCGCCACAGTCGCGCCGGTTCTTCGCCGAATGCGATGTCGTCGATGATCAGTTTCAAGCCACTCCGCGCAAGGGCCAGGACCATCGCGCGAAAGGCCGGGAACATCTTCGCACCGTATTCGCCCGCGACGACCCGATAGGTTGGTTGTCCGCCTTCATCAAGTACCTTCTGAAAGCTGTAGCCAACTGCGCTCCCCTCGCCGCTCCAATCGTTCACCCTGGTCGGCATCAGCTCGATCAGGGTGTCGATGCTGAGGTAGAGGTATGGTTCGGGCAGGCGTTCTTGCAGCGCGCGAGACAGTGTCGTCTTCCCGGCGCTGCTGGGGCCATTGAGATAGATGATGTCGTTCATCGCCACATCTGCCGCCACTTCTGTGCTAATGCGCGCTACTCGCGGGCAGGAATAGTTTCTGTCAGCGCCAGCGCCGCAGCTTCCTCGGCGTGGAGGCGGGTAGTATCGAAGAGGGGGACAGCGGCATCCGCCGCGCTTACCAGTAGCGTGATCTCGGTGCAGCCGAGGATGATCCCCTGCGCGCCCTGCGCGACGAGCCGCGCCATGATCGCGCGGTATTCGGCGCGCGACTCCTCGCGAACCTTGCCGAGGCAGAGTTCGTCGTAGATGATGCGGTGGACCGTCTTGCGATCCGCTGCGTCGGGGACGAGGACACGCAGGCCGTACTCCCGTTCGAGCCGCCCGCGATAGAACTCCTGCTCCATCGTGAAGCGGGTGCCGAGGAGGCCGATCGTGCCGACCCCGGCGTTGCGGATCGCCGTCGCGGTCGGGTCGGCGATGTGGACGAAGGGGATCGTCACCGCCCCGGTGATCGCGTCGGCGACCTTGTGCATCGTATTGGTGCAGAGGAGGAGGAAGTCGGCCCCGCCCCGTTCGAGGCGGCGAGCGGCATCGGCGAGGATCGCCCCTGCGGCGTCCCAGTCGCCCGACCGTTGCAGGCGTTCGATCGCGGCGAAATCGACGCTGTAGAGGAGGAGTTGCGCCGAGTGCAACCCACCGAGCCGCTCCTTGACCGCCTCGTTGATCAGGCGGTAGTACTCCGCCGACGATTCCCAACTCATGCCGCCGATCAGCCCGATTGTCTTCATCGCACCCCTCACCGCAACGTGAATAATGTCGTATGTGGGGCGGGCGATGACTGCCCGCCCCACACTTCGGCACGATCAGCCAAGCGCCGCCAGCCGTTCCTGCATCAGCCGCACCCGCTCCTGCGCGCCGGTCAGGCGGTCGCGCTGCACCTGCACCACCTTCTCCGGGGCGCGCGCGATGAAGCCCTCGTTGTCGAGCATCGCGCGTGCGCGGCCCACCTCGGCCTCCGCCGCCTCGATCTCGCGCGCGAGGCGCGTGCGCTCGGCGTCGCGGTCCACCAGCCCTCCCAGCGGCAGGTAGATGGCGAAGTCCTCCACCGCGACCGTGATCGCCCCCTCCGGCGCGTCGCCGGTCGCCTCGATCGTCAACTTCGCCGGGTCGATCCGCGCCAGGAAAGCGAACTCGGCGCGCAGTGCCTCGAACTCGGCGCTGTACGGCCCGGCGACGATCGCCTCGATCCGCCGCGAGGGTTCGATGTTGCTCTCCACCCGCACGTTGCGGATCGCGCGCGTCGCCTCTTGCAGGCGGGTGAAGGCGCGCGCCTCGGCGGGCCATTCACGCCCAGCAGTCGGCCAGGGGGCGCTGATCAGCAACTCGCCCGCGTGCGGGAGGTGCTGCCACAGCTCCTCCGTCACGTAGGGCATGATCGGGTGGAGGAGGCGCAGCGTCCGCTCGAAGGTGTGGACGAGCGTCTGCCGCACCGCCGCCTTCGCCGTCTCGTCCGCGCCCTGGAGGCGCACCTTGGCCGCCTCGATGTACCAGTCCGCGAACTCGTTCCAGAAGAACTCGTAGATCGCACGCGCCGCCTCGCCGAACTCGTAGCGCTCCAGCGCGCGGTCGGTCTCGCCGTTCGTGCGCGCCAGCCGGGTGAGGATCCACTTGTCGGTCGCGGTCAGCGCGGCCTCGTCCGGCACGCTCGGTGCGCCGTCGGCGTCGCGCGCGATCGTGGCCCCCTCGGTGTTGGACAGGATGAAGCGCGCCGCCTGCCAGAGCTTGTTGGCGAAGTTGCGGCTCGCCTCGATCTTGCCGATGCTCAGCTTCAGGTCGGCCCCGGTCGCCCCGGCGGTGATCAGCGCGTAGCGGAGGGCATCGGTGCCGTACTCGGCGGTGATCTCCGTCGGGTCGATCACGTTCCCTTTAGTCTTGCTCATCCGCTGGCCGTTCTCGTCGCGCACCGTGCCGTGGAAGTAGACGGTGTGGAACGGCGGCTCGCCCATGAACTCGATCCCGAAGAAGATCATCCGGGCGACCCAGTGGAAGAGGATATCGTAGCCGGTCTCCAGCACGTCGCCCGGATAGAAGCGGCGCAGATCGGCGGTGTCATCCGGCCAGCCGAGGGTGCTGAACGGCCAGAGTCCCGAACTGAACCAGGTGTCCAGCACGTCGGGATCCTGCACGATCTGGTCGCTGCCGCACGAGCCGCAACGGTCGAGCGTCTCCCGATCGGTGACGGTCATCTCGCCGCACTCCTGGCAGTAGTAGACCGGGATGCGATGCCCCCACCAGAGCTGGCGGGAGATGCACCAGTCGAGGATGTTCTCCATCCAGTGCAGGTAGGTGCCGGTGAAGCGCTCCGGCACCATCCGCACCTGGCCGCTCTTGACCGCCTCGATCGCGGGGGCGGCGAGCGGGGCCATCTGCACGAACCATTGGGTGCTGATCAGCGGCTGGACGATCGTGCCGCAGCGGTCGCAGTGCCCGACCGCATGGGTGTGCGGCTCGACCGAGACGAACTGGTCGTGCTCGCGCAGCCAGTCCACGATGTTGAGGCGCGCGGCCATCGTCGTCTGCCCGGCGAACGGCCCGGCCTCGGCGTTCATCGTGTCGTCGAGGTTCATGATGGTGATCGCGGGCAGCCCGGCGCGCTGGCCGATCCCGAAGTCCACCGGATCGTGCGCCGGGGTCACCTTCACCGCGCCGGTGCCGAAGGCCGGGTCGATCGCATCATCGGTGACGATCGGGATGCGCCGCCCGAGGATCGGCAGGATGGCCGCTTTGCCGACGAGATCGCGGTAGCGCGCGTCGTCGGGGTGGACGGCGATGCCGGTATCGCCGAGGATCGTCTCGGGTCGGGTTGTCGCCACGGTGATCCAGCGGTCGGGCTCGTCGGCGATCGGGTAGCGCACGCGCCAGATGCTGGACTGCTCGTCCTCGTAGTTCACCTCCAGATCGGAGAGGGCCGTCTGGCAGCGGGGGCACCAGTTGATCATCCGCTCGCCGCGATAGATCAGCCCCTTGTCGTAGAGGCGCTTAAAGGCGGTGCGGACGGCACGCGCCGGGCCGGGGTCCATCGTGAAGGCGAAGTGCGACCAATCCGTGGACGCGCCGAGGATTTGCAATTGCTCGCGAATCCGCCCGCGATAGCTGTCCATCCAGTCCCAGACGGTCGCCAGGAAGCGGTCGCGCCCGAGATCGTGCCGGGTCAGGCCATCCTTGGCGATCTCCCGCTCGACCACCCACTGCCCGGCGATCCCGGCGTGGTCCGCGCCGGGGATCCAGAGGGCGGGGCGACCGCGCATCCGCTGCCAGCGGATCATGATGTCCTCGACCGTGGCGAAGAGGGCATGGCCGATGTGCAGCTCGCCGGTCACGTTCGGCGGCGGCATGACGATCACGAACGGATCGTCGTCGGGACCGGTCGCGGGGCGGGGTGCGAACGCCCCGGCCTGGTCCCAGCGCTCGTACCAGTCGCGCTCGGTCGCGCGCGGGTTGTAGATTTTGGCTAAACCCTCGGTCATCGTCGCCCCCCTCTTCGTCATCATCGCGCGGGCCAGGGCTCGCGGTGCCGCGCCGCCTGCGCCCCGCCGATCGTGGATAACCCCGGACAAACAAAAAACCTCGTCCTCCTGCGAAGGACGAGGTTCAACCCCGTGGTACCACCCTGCTGCGAACGGGCCTAAACCCATTCCTCAAGAACGCGGTAACGGGCGCACCCGGGGATACTTCGCGCAAGGCGGTTGGTATCCCGACTCACGGGCGACTTCGGCGGTCGTCGAGCGCGGGGGGCTTTCAATCGCCGGCCCCCACTTCCCTGTCGACGACGTGACCGCCTACTCCTCCCGATCGACGTCATTCTGCTGCCACTAATCATAAGAAACGGGGTACGAACTGTCAACCTGCGGTGATACGCGGCGGCGATGTTCATTCCAATTGACGAGAAGTAAAAAAACCTGGCGTTGAAGACAGGATGTTTGACAATCGATGCACAAGTCCCTACAATCCGCGTGCAGACCCTTACTGCTTCCGCGCCGTGTACGGGTAGTGAACGTTGGTCGGCTCCCTGCGTGTGGCGGGACCGATCGGAGGAGAAGAGTTGGTGAGCAACGGGACCAGGCCGATCAAAGTCGCGATCATCGGTGTCGGCAACTGCGCGTCCGCGCTGGTGCAGGGCGTGACCTATTACGCGGATGCGCCGGAAGATCAGCGCGTACCCGGCCTGATGCACGTCAATCTCGGCGGCTATCACGTGCGCGACATCGAGTTCACCGCCGCGTTCGACATCGATGTGAACAAGGTCGGCAAGGATCTGAGCGAGGCGATCTTCGCCGAGCCGAACAACACCTACAAGTTCGCCAAGGTGCCCGTCCTCAACGTGCCGGTCTATCGTGGCATGACGCACGATGGCGTCGGCAAGTACCTCTCCGAGGTGGTCATCAAGGCTCCCGGTGAAACCGCCGATATCGTCAAGATCCTGCGCGAGACCGGCACCGAGGTGGTGATCAGCTATCTGCCGGTCGGCTCCGAGATGGCGACGAAGTGGTACGTGGAGCAGATTCTGGAGGCGGGCTGCGGTTTCATCAACTGCATCCCGGTCTTCATCGCCAAGGAGCCGTACTGGGCGAAGCGCTTCGAGGAGAAGGGGCTGCCGATCGTCGGCGACGACATCAAGTCGCAGGTTGGTGCGACGATCACCCACCGCATCCTCACCCGCCTCTTCGAGGATCGCGGCGTCAGGGTGGACCGCACCTATCAGCTCAACTTCGGCGGCAACACCGACTTCCTGAACATGTTGGAGCGCGACCGCCTGGAGTCGAAGAAGATCTCCAAGACGAACGCGGTCACCTCGCAGCTCGGCACCCCGATGCTGGCGAAGGATGTCCACGTCGGGCCGTCGGACTACGTGCCCTGGCTCGAAGATCGCAAGTGGGCCTACATCCGCATGGAGGGGACGACCTTCGGCGATGTGCCGCTGAACATCGAACTGAAGCTGGAAGTCTGGGACTCTCCGAACTCCGCCGGGGTCGTGATCGACGCGATCCGCTGCGCCAAGCTGGCATTGAACGAGGGGATCGGTGGCGCGCTGACCGCGCCGTCGGCCTACTTCATGAAGTCGCCGCCGCAGCAGTACACCGATGACGAGGCGCGGCGCCTGATGGAGGCGTTCATCCGTACCCACGCCCTGCCCGAGGCGGAGGTGACACCGCCCGCCGAGCGGATTGCGGTCGAGGCCGACTAGTCACCACGGGGCTTCAGCACCGCCGTCGTATCTGGCACGACCGGCAGCGGATATGGTATAGAGCGGGCGGGGGATGGCACGACCATCCCCCGCCCGTTGCCATGCGTTCAGTACGGGCCTGCACGACGTATCGCGATCGAGAGACGGGCGTGGTCTGGCAGGAGTGGGGTTTCCGCGCGGCGATCTGGCTCACGGCGCGGTTGCCGCGCGCCATCGCCTACCCGCTCTGCGCGCTCGGCGGCGAACTCTACTTCTGGATCAACCCGCAGCACAGCCATAAAGCGGTCGAAAACTTCGCCGTGCTGCTGGCCGATGAGCCCACGGCGGCGCGCGTGCGCCTGACCGCGCGCCGCTCCTTCCGCAACTACACCAAATCGCTCTTCGATTTCTTCCGCCAGATGACGGTCGACCCCGATCTGATCGAGGCCGATACTTACGTCGAGGGCGCGGAGCATCTCGATGCGGCGCTGGCGGAAGGGCGCGGGGTGGTGCTGATCACGCCGCACTTCGGCAACTGGGATCTCGCCGCCGCGCTGACGGCGGCGCGGGGCTACCCGATGGTCGCGCTCGCGGATCGCTTCACGCCGCCGGAGGTCGATCGGCTGGTGCGGCTGGGGCGGAATCGGACCGGGATGGGGATCGTTACCCTGGACAGTGGCAGCTTGCGGCGCACCCTCCAGGCGCTGCGGAGCAACATGGTCGTCGCGATCCTGGTCGATCGCCCGCAGCGCGAGGGCGGCGTGGAGGTCGATTTCTTCGGCGCGCCGGCGTGGTTCCCCGCCGGCGCGGCCCGTTTCGCGCTCCGTGCCGACGCGCCGATCCTCTTCGGGTATGTGGGCCGTCGACCGGGGGATCGCACCTTCTTCGGGGGATATCAGCCCCTGGCCCTCCCCCCGAAGACCAGTGACGAGGCGGCGGATATTCGGGCCTGGACGCAGGTGATGGTCCGGGCGGTCGAGGATCTCTTGCGCCAATACCCGGATCAGTGGTACATGTTTCGCCGCATGTGGCCGGAGTCCGGGCGTGATTGATGCTCGTCGCCTATGGAGCACGAGATCGTGGGCGATCGGTGGGGGGTGTCGGTGATCGTTGAGAGGGCGCGGTTGTCCGGGGCGTCGCCGAGCTGGTACTCCCGGCGCTCCAGCGGGGGCGGCGCGCGTCTTGCCGTGGTGACGGCGGCCTGATGGGCACGTTACGCGCGCTGCAAACGGCCCTGTGGCTGATTCGGAACATCCCGGCGTTCTTGATACGCCCGTTGCCGTTCCTCTTCGGCGTCGGTTTCTATCTCTGCTTCGGCTCGCGTCGGCGCATGATCATCGCCAACCAGCGACAGGTGCTGGGCGATGTCTCGCCCTTGCGCCTGCACTGGCACGCCTGTCAGGTGATGATCAACCTCTTCCTGAGCTATGAGTTGTTGGCCCAACTGGCGATCCTGCCGGAGGAGCGTATTCGCGCGCTGGTTGAACTGCATGGCGAGGAGCATCTGCAAGCGGCGCTCGCCCGTGGCAAGGGCGTCATCATCCTCGGGGCGCACATCGGCAACTACAATGCTCTGGCACCATTCACCGCCCTCTACCACACCCCCGCAGGCGCGTTCGTCGAGCCGGTCGAGCCGCCCGAATTGTTCGAGTTCGTCTCGGCGTTGCGCGGCAAGACCGGGCTTGAACTCTTCCTCCCCAATCGGGAGGGGGTGCTGGGGGCGATGCGCCTCCTCAAGCGCAATGGCCTGCTGATGATCGCGGGGGATCGCTACCTCGGCTCGAACGGGACGCTGGTGCGCTTCTTCGGTCGCCCGACTTATCTCTCGCACGGCCCGCTCATCCTCTCGCAACGGAGCGGGGCCGCGATCCTGCCCGCCTCGCTGGAGCGCCTGCCCGATGGGCGCTTGCGCGCCACGGTGCGCCCGCCGCTGCAACTCGTCAGTACCGGGCATAAGCGCACCGATCTCCTGGCGAATATGCGCCTCCTCGCCGGGGCAACCGAGGAGACGATTCGCCCGGTGCCGGAGCAATGGGTGCTGGTCGCGCCGGTCTGGTCGACCGATCCGGCGGGACAGGACGCGATGGCGGCGGCGGTCGAATCGGCGGAGCGCCCGACCGGGGCACGGCGCGGTTTGCCCTGGTTCTTCGGCGGAGTCGTGCTCGTCCTGATCCTGCGACCCTGGCGGCGCGTGCGCTCCTGGCGCGGTCGGTAGGGCGACGGAAGGTATCGCTCCCGTAGGGGTGAGGGAACCACTGTCCGTTCTCCTTCGTCACTAACAGTACGGGCCGATGCGGCCCGGCCAGGGTGAGGAAGGTGGCGGCGTGATACGAGCAACGGAACGATCGGGCGATGAGGCAGCGCGCGCCGTACCCAGGCGACGCGCGCGCGTCGTGGGGGTGCTGCTCGGAGCACTCCTGCTCGGCACGCTGAGCGCCTGTGGCGGTGGCGCGACCCCCACCGCCGCGCCGACCGCCGCGCCGACCGCTGTCGCGACGGTGGGGGCGATCGCTACCGCCGTGACGACCGCTACCGCCAGCGCGAGCGCGACCACGACCAGCGGACCGGCGACCACGACCGTACCGCGCGCCGCGACACCGTCGGCGAGCGCGACGAGGGGGACGATGGACTATCCAGATGTGGTACGCGCGGCGCTTGCTCAGGCGGCGACCGATCTCGGCGTCGTGCCGGATCAACTGACGATCGTCGCGGTCGAGGCGCGCGACTGGCCCGATTCGTCGCTCGGTTGCCCGCAGCCCGGTCGCGCCTACTCGCAGATCATCACGCCGGGCTATCGCCTGGTGGTACGGGCGAATGGGCAGGAATACGAGTACCACACTAGCGCGCGCACGACGATGATCGTCCGCTGCACCCCATAGCGCACCGGATATCGCGTCACGCCGGTCCTCGATCGGCGCGTTTTGAGCAAGCGAGAGGCGACGTATAGCGGTTGCCGCCCGTTTGCGCCGCTGCTGGTGGCGTGCTTTCGGCGTGGCGTGCGTGCCGATCTACGGCACCCGAAAGCGTTGATCGAGGCAGGCGGGGCGAGCGCGACGCGGTAAGCCGCGCCCGCCCCGCTCCCCCCGTCGGCTCTAGGCGGTCGTCGCCTTGCTGTGCTTCCGCAGCACCTTGCCCATCCGCGCGACCGCCCGGGTCAGCTCCGCGTCGGAGGTGGCGAACGAGAGGCGGATGAAGCCCTCCCCGGCCTCGCCGAAGGCGTTGCCGGGGGTGACGGCCACCTCGCCCTCCGCGATCAGCACCTCGGCGCACTCCGCCGAGGTGAGCCCCGTACCGCGAATGTCGGGCAGGGCATAGAAGGCTCCCTGCGGCAGGGCGCAGCGGACACCGGGGATGGCATTCAGCCCGTCGGCCACGAGATGGCGGCGGCGGTCGTAGGCGACGACCATCTGCTTGATGATCTCCTGCGGCCCGTCGAGGGCGGCGATCGCGCCGCGTTGCCCGAACGAGGTGGCGCAGGTGACCGAATGGCTGTGGATCTTGAGTATCTGGTCGACGATCGGGCGCGGCGCGGCGAGGAAGCCGAGCCGCCAGCCGGTCATCGCGTACGCCTTGGAGAAGCCGTTGAGGGTCAGGGTCCGCTCCCACATGCCGGGGAGCGCGGCGATGCTGCGGTGGACCGCGCCGTCGTAGACCAGCTTCTCGTAGATCTCGTCGCTGAAGACGTAGAAATCGTGCTCCTGTGCCAGCCGCGCGATCGTCGCCAGCTCCGCCTCGGTGGCGACGCGCCCGGTCGGATTGTTCGGCGTGCAGAGGATCAAGGCGCGGGTGCGCGGCGTGATGTAGGGGCGGATGCGCTCCTCGGTGATCGCGTAGTTGTCGTCCGCCGCGAGGGGGACGCCGACCGGCGTCCCTTCGGCGATGATCACCTCCGGGGCGTAGGAGACCCAGCCCGGATCGAGGATCAGCACCTCGTCGCCGCGATCGATCAGCGTCATCATCGCCGCGAAGATCGCGGGCTTGCCACCGGGGGTGACGATGATCTCATCGGCGCTATAGGTCAGGCCGTTCTCGCGCTGGAGCTTGCGGACGATCGCCGCGCGCAACTCGGGGATACCGGCGCTGGCGACATAGTGCGTATCGCCCGACTCCATCGCATCGGCGGCGGCGGCGACGATGTGTTGCGGGGTGGGGAAGTCGGGGTCGCCGCCGCCGAGGTCGATCACATCGCGCCCGGCGGCTTTCAGCTGCCGGGCGCGGTCGGACACGGCGATCGTCGGTGACGGCGCGATCGCCGTCACCCGGCGCGCGAACTGGTACTCCATCGGTAGCCTCTCTCCTTCATCATAGCGGTGCAGATCGGCGGCGCGCACCACGCTTCGACAAGGGTATGCGCCTTTCGTCCGCGAATGGCGGCATGATAGCACGCCCCGATCGGCTATACTGTGACGGAACTGTGCGGCGCTCCGCGCTTCGCGGTATCGGGCGCGATAGTGGCGACGACGAGAGGAGAGCGAGCGCATGAATCTGGTCGATGGACTCGAACGCATCCGCACGATGCTGGTGGCGAACGCCGCCACCACGGCGACGCTCGATACGGTGGACACGATCATCGAGAATGCGGCGCGGATGGGCGGCGGCGACAACGCCAAGGCGCAGTCGTTGCTCCAACTCACGAAGATGCTGATGCGGACCCCGAATGCCAATCAGAATGTGCGGGTCTACAACGATCTGGCGAAGATCGAGCAGCAGTTGACGATCCGGGCCAACGACGCGGCCAAGGAGCGCGCGGAGATGGTCGACAAGCCGATGCCGAAGGATAAGAAGTTCTATAAGGCGCAGCGCGAGCGCGAGAAGATGGCAAAGAAAGCGGATTAGCGCGCCCGATGCCGCAGCATCCGGCCCTGGGCGGGTTGGTCGATCCGGGTGGACCGCTTCTGCCGGTGGTGCCTTGCCCGTTATTCCGCTTGCATCCTGACGTACCCAATTCACGGCTCGAACGGCACCACCGCCCGGGAACCATCCCACGCGGTGGTGCGTTGCATTCGTGATGATCGCCAACGTCTCACCCGACAACCGAACGCCGTTTCTCCCGCACCTTGCCGCATGGTTCTTGCGTATTAATGTGCGTGCGATGTGTGCCTGGTGTGCCAGCGCGCCGCCGCGTGTGATGCTCCCGCCGTATAGTAGCGATGAGGTTCTCGCGATGAGCAAGGTGATCGAACGCGCGCCCGCGCGCCCGCCCATGACTCCGGCCCGCCTGGGACGCTTTCTGTGGGGTGTGCTCTGGACGCCCTTCTGGGTGGGCAGCACCCTGCCACCCCCGGCGTTGCCGGGTCGCCGCGAGGCGCTGCCCGCCGCCGACGCGCGGACGCCGCTGATCCTGCGGCAGATCGACGGCCTGCGCGAGACAATCTGGCGGCAGCGGCGCGCGATCTTCGGTTTCCGGGGGCTCTGGCTGGCCCTGCTGGCGGTCGATATCTGGCTGGGCTTGCGGGTCTTGGCCGGGCGCGACCTCTCGCCGCGCCCCTTCTTGATCGTCGCGCTCGCCGTCGTGGCGTTCGCCGCATTCCTGATCGCGATCGCCCGCCCGTCGCGCGGCCAGATGGCGCGCACCCTCGACCGCTCGTTCGGGCTGCGCGAGCGCCTGACGACCGCCCTCGAGGAGGCCCAGGCGGGGCGCCCGGTCGGGCTGCGCGCCCTCCAGATCCTGGATGCGACCCGCGTCACCCGCCACGTCGCCACCGCCACCGCCTTCTGCCCGCACCTCCCGGCGCGCGAGATCGCGGCGGCTCTCGCCACCGGCACCTTCTGCCTCGTCCTCCTGATCATGCTGCTGCTGCAACACTTCGGGGCAACGGGGGGCGGAGCCGGTGCGGGCGCGGGGCAGCGTCCCGGTGCTGGTGCCGGACAGGGGGCGGGGAACGCCCCTGGCGCGCAATCGGGCAGCCAGGCGGGCGACCAGACGGGGCAGCAGCCCGGCCAGAACGGTCAGGCGGGGCAGAATGGTCAGCAGGGCGGCGGACAGCAAGGGAGCGGGCAACCGACCGCACAGGGGAAGGCGGATCTGAACGCCGTCGCCGGGGCTCTTCAGGACCACGCCGCGACGAGCGACGCCGGCGACAAACTCGCCTCCGGCGACTATGCGGGCGCGGCGGAGGCCATACGCGAGGCGGGGGGTAATGCCGCGCAGACCTCGCCGCAGGAGCGGCAGGCGATCGCGAACGACGTGCGGAATGCCGCCGACCAGGTCGGCGATCCGCAACTCGCGAGCGATCTGCGCGACGTGGCGAATGGGCTGACCCAGCCGAACGCGGCGGGGGCGCAGCGGGCGTTCGATCGGGTGGCGAACGACGTGGAGCGCACCGCGCAGGGCGGTCAGCCGGGTGATACCGGTCAGGAGGGGCAGCAGGGGCAACAGGGGCAGAACGGCCCGCAGAATGGCAATGGCGGCAGCGGCGCGGGCACCGGCAACGGCGTCTCGCCGCAGTTGCCGAGCGGGCAGCGGCAGTCCCCCGCCGCCTCGTCCGCGCCGCTGCTCGGGGCCGATGGCAAGCCGATCGAGCTGCCGAAGGACGATCCGAGCGGTCAATCGATCACGACGCAGGGCCAGCAGGGCCGCACCGACGGCCCCGGCGATCCGGGCGCGGCGGGCGCTGGCGGCGGCACGGTGCAGCAGGGAACGGTCGGCGAGGCGGGGGTCGATACGAATCAGGTGCCCTACGATCAGCGCGGGACGATCGAGCGGTATTTCACCCCGAATAGCGACGACGGGCGCTAGGAGCGAGCGATGGTGTCGTTGCCTTTTCTGCGCCGCGCCACACGCGCCGCCGCCGCCGATCCGCTCTTCGATGCCGCGTTCCGGCGACGGATCGAGCAGATGGCGATCCGCACGCGGCAGACGCTGGCGTGGCGCGCGGTCGGCGAGCATCGCAGCCCGCGCCGCGCCCCCTCGCGCGAGTTCACCGATTTCCGCGCCTACACACAGGGCGACGATCTGCGCTACCTGGACTGGAACACCTTCGCGCGGCTCGGCGAGATGGTGACGCGCCTCGGGCAGATCAGGACCGAACTGACGGTCCACATCCTGATCGATACCAGCGCCTCGATGAATTGGGGCGATCCGAATAAGCTGCGCTACGCGAAGCGCCTCGCCGCCGCGCTCGGCTACCTGGGTCTCTGGCACTTCGATCGTCTCCAGATCGCCCCGTTCGGGGCGCGGCTCGATGCGGCGGGGTTCGGCCCGCGCCGGGGTCGCGCGGCGATCGCACCCCTCTTCAGCTATCTGGAAGGGTTGCCCGCCGCCGGGGGGACCGACTTCGCTGCCTCGCTGGCCGAGTACGCGGGGCGTCAGCGGGCACCGGGTGTCCTGCTGCTGATCTCCGATCTGCTCACGCCGGAGGAGGGCGACCCGACCGCCGCGTTGCGCCCCTTCCTGGAGCGCGGCTGGGATGTGATCGTCTTCCACACCCTCGACGCGCAGGAGGTCGAGCCGGGCTATACCGGCGATCTGCGCTTGCAGGATGTCGAGCGCGATGGCGGACGCGGGCTGCGCGTCACGCCCGACGACCGGACGCTGACCGAGTACCGCGCCGCCTTCGACCGCTGGTTGGGCGAGATCGAGCACTCCTGCGCGACGCGGCGCATCGGCTATCTGCGGCTGCTCACCGCCTGGTCGTTCGAGGAGCTGGTGTTGCGCTTCCTGGTGTCGAACGATGTCGTCGGCCCGCGCGGCGAGCGCGCCGCCCGGACGCGCGAGGCGGTACGCCGGTGAGTGTCGCCGTGCTCGCGCCGCTCGCCGCGTTTTTCGCGCTCAGCCTGCCGCTGCTCGTCCTGCTGCACATGCGGCGCGCACGGACCCGGGCGCTGCCGATCACGACCCTGCACTTCTGGGAGGAGGCCCAGCGGCACCGTCGTCAGCGGATCGCGCTCCGTCGCCCGCCGCGCTCGCTCCTCCTGCTGTTGCAACTGCTGATCGCCGCGCTGATCGTCCTGGCGCTGGTGCGTCCGGCGCTGCCCGTACCGGGGCTGCCGGGGAGCACGCCGCCGCGCCAGTTGATCGTCGTCCTCGATCGCTCGGCGGCGATGCGCGCGACCGATGTCTCCCCGAGCCGCTTCGGGGCCGCGCAGGAGCGCGCCCGCGCGCTGATCCGCGCCGCGTCCGCCGATGAGGCGGTCGCGATCCTGACCCTCGGCGACGAGTCTCAGACCTTCCGCGCCGCCGATGCCGCCGGGCGGGCGGGGTTGCTCGTCTCGCTCGATGGACTCGGGCCGGGGGGCGGGCGGGCCGACCTCAACGGGGCACTGCCGACCCTCCGGGCGCTCCTGCTGCCGGAGCGCGAGAACCGCATCGTCCTCCTTTCGGGCGGCGTCTTCGCCGACGAGCCGGATCGCGCCGCGCTCGCCGCGCTCCCGGCCACGCTGCGCTGGAAGGCGATCGGGGCGGCGGCGGACAATCTGGCGATCACCACCCTCGTCACCCGGCGCTCCGCGCGGGATGCGACGCGCAACGAACTCTTCGCACGCGTTGCCAACTACGCCACAAGCGCCGTCACCGCGCGGAGCGAGATCGAGGCCGATGGCGCGATCGTGGATACGCGGCAGCTGAGTATCGCCGCCAACGGTACGGTCGATGTCGTCTGGCAGCTCCCGGCCAACACACGCGGCGCGCGACTGCGGGTCACGCCGAACGGTGGGCGGGCCGACGCGCTCCCCGCCGACAACGAGGCGTTCGTGGTGACGCGCGACGTGACCCAGCGCCGCATCCTGCTCGTCTCCGACAATCCGGGCGACCTCGGGCGCGCGCTAACGGCGCAGTCGGGCGCGACGGTGACCACGGTGGCGGCGCGCGACTACAGCGACGCGCAGCCATACGATCTGACCGTCTTCGATCGTTTCGCCCCGAGCACCCTCCCGCGCGGCGGCGTGTTGCTCGTCAACCCCGGCACGAGCGGCGGCCTCCTCTCACCGGTGGGGACCGAGCAGGCGCCGCAGATCGCGCGGGTCGATCGTGAGAGTGCGATCCTCGCGGGGGTCGATCTGAGCGGCCTGACCTTCGGCGCGACCCCGGTCTATAGCCTCCCCGCTTGGGCGACGGAAGTCGTCGGCGGGCAGCAGGGGCCGCTGATCCTGGCGGGCAACCTCGATGGGCGCGAGATCGCCGCGCTCACCTTCGATCCGGCGGCGTCGAGCCTGACGAAGCGCCTCGCCTTCCCGATCCTGATCGGCAACCTCGTCGAGCGGTTGCAATCGCACCGCGTGCCGACGGCGGTCACGCTGGGGGCGGGGGTGTCGCTCGAACCGGTGGCCGGGACGACCGCGCTGACGCTGCGCGATCCGAGCGGCGCGACGCGCGAACTGCCGTTGCGCGCGTCGGGTGGCGGCGTGCCAACCGCCTACGTCGTCGCCGATCAGCCGGGCCTCTACGCGCTGATCGAGCGTGACGGGGGAGGCGCGACCCTCTTGCAGGAGTCGTTCGCGGCCAATGGCGGCGATCCGATCGCCTCGAATCTGCGCGCGGTCGCCGCCGCACTGCCCACAGGGGCGGGCGGGGCAACCCCCGCGCTGGCGGCGACCGTCTCAGGGCAAGGCACCGGCGGCGCGGGGGTGACCCCGCGCCGCCTCGGCGAGTTGTGGCCGACCCTGCTCGGCCTGGCGCTGGCGCTCCTCGTGATCGAGTGGCTCGTCGGGATGGGCGGTCTGGCGCGACCGCGGGCGGAGAACGAACGAGTGCGCGCGCGACCCGGACCGGGTGGCCCGAATGCGGGGACGAATACGCGATGACCGGTCTGGGATCCCTCTTCGGGCGGCAATTCGCGCTGCGCGAGCCGCGAATCCTGATCGTCGCGGCGCTCGTCGTGGCGCTGATCGCGGTCCTCTGGTTCCTGCGCGGCCGTGGCGCGGTCCCGGCCCGCGCGCTGATCCTGCGCGCGCTCGTCTTCCTGGCGCTGGCGTTCGCGCTCGCCGGGCCGCTCCTGGCGCAGCCGTCACCCGCCGGGGCGACGATCTTCGTGGTCGATCGCTCGCGGAGCATGGGCGACGACGATGCGCGCCTCCTCTCGGCGCAGATCGTCGCGGCGCTCGGCGGCAGCGCCGACCACGAGCCGGTGGGGTTGGTCGCGTTCTCCGAGCGCGCGGCGACCGTCTATCCGGTCGGCACGCTGACCGCCGCAACGGATCCCGAGGCGATCGGTGCCGCCCTGCGCGCCGCCGATACCGGCTCGCGCGACTACACCGCCGTGGCCGCTGCGCTGCGGCTGGCGGAGTCGTTGCCCTCGGCGGGCGGGCGGCGGATCGTCCTCTTCTCGGACGGGCAGGAGACGGTGGGAGGGGCGACCGACTGGGCGGCGGGGGCGAGCGGGCGCGGGGTCGTGGTCGACGCGGTCGCGCCCACCGCGCGTCGCCTGCCGAACGATGTGCGCGTCACCGATCTGCGTGTCCCCGATGGCTTGTGGCAGGGGGACGAGGTCGAGATCGCGGCGACCCTCGCGGGGGACACGCCCGGTCAGGTGGCGGTGCAACTCCTCGTCGATGGTCGGGCGGCGGTGAGCCAGGATGTCACATTGTCTGCGTCCACCAGCGCCGCGACCGGCACGGCCTCCTTCGTGCTGCGACCGCTCCCGCCCGGCTACCACGCGATCGCGGTGCGGGTCACACCGGGGGGCGGCGATCCGATCGCCGAGAATAACACCCTCGCCGCCACGACGGTCGTGCGCGACAAGCCGCGCGTGCTGATCGTCGAAGGGACGCGCGGCGGGGCCGACGGCCTCCGGCGCAGCCTCGCGGGGACGGCCTTCACCGTGACGGTCCGCGACCCCGGCGCGCTCCCCGACCGCGTCGCCGATCTCAACGGCTACGACGCGATCGTGCTGGCCGATGTCCCGGCGACGGCGCTGAGCGAGGGGAAGCAGCAGGCGTTACAGGATTTTGTCCGCACGGCCGGGCGGGGGCTCGTGGTCACCGGGGGGATGCAGAGCTTCGGCAAGGGTGGGTACGAGGGTTCCACGCTGGAAGCGGCCCTGCCGGTCCGGGTGAAGCCGCGCACCGAGGGCAAGCGCCCGCCCGCCGCCCTGCTGCTGATCATCGATGCCTCCGGCTCGATGGGGATCACCACCAGCAGCCCGACACGGATCGAGATGGCGAAGAGTGCCGCCGCCCAGGCGGTGCGCGCCCTCTCGCCCGGCGACGATGTGGCGGTGCTGGCGTTCAACGACAGGAACGTCTGGATCCAGCACCTGCGGACGATCAACAGCACCGATGATATCAACGGCGTGGTCGAGCAGATCAGCCGCGTGCGTGCGGAAGGGGTCACCGAGATGTACGGTGCCCTCACCGAAGGGATCGATGAGATCCAGAAGAGTCAGGCGGGGACGAAGCACATCATCCTCCTCTCCGATGGCGAGCCGACGAGCCGGTTCGACCCGGATGAGGCGGCGGGGCGCGCTCGCAAGGCGAACATCACCCTCTCCACGATCGCGATCGGGCAGGCCGCCGATATCACGCTGATGCAGCGGCTGGCGACGGTCGGCAATGGGCGCTATCAGTTCGCGCCGACGCCGCAGGACATCCCGAAGCTGACGCTGGCGGAGACCGAGCAGTTGGCGGGCAAGACCTTCGCCACGGGTGACTTCCGCGCCGTGCAGACCTCGCCCAGCCCGATCCTGCGCGGCCTCGAACCGGGCTCGCTCCCGACGCTCGGCGGCTACCAGATCACGGAGGCCAAACCGGGCGCGCAGGCGATCTTGCAGTCGGGCAAGGGCGAACCGGTGCTGGCCCAGTGGCAATATGGCCTGGGGCGGGTGGTGACCTGGACGAGCGACCTCGGCCAGAGCTTCGCGCCCAATTGGAGCGGATCGAGCGTCTTCCCGACCTTCTGGAATCAGGCGGTACGCTGGAGTCTGGCGGCGGCGGTCAGTCCCTCCTATCGCGTCATCGCCACGCCCGATGGGGAGGATACGATCCTGGCGGTCGATGCGTTCGATGGCAGCGGCGGGGCGGTCGATCTGGCGACGCCGAACGCGCGCCTCCGCACCCCTGCCGGGCAGACGGTCGATCTCGTCCTGCCGCAGAGCGCGCCAGGGCGCTACGAGGTGCGCCTCGCCGCGCCGCAACCGGGCGCATACAGCCTGGAATTGCGGCAGGCTCGGGCGGGGCAGATGGTCACGGATACGGTCGGTTTCAGCGTGCCGTACCCCGCCGAGCTGCGCGGCCCGACGCTGGGCGACACCGTCCTCGGCGCGCTGGCGGATCGGACCGGCGGGCGGGTGCTGAGCGGGCCGGGGCAGGTCTTCGACCGGACGGTGCTGACCGCCACGCCGCAGTTCCGCGACATCTGGCCGCCGTTCGCGATCCTCGCCCTGCTCCTCTTCCTGCTCGACACCGCGATCCGCCTCGGCCACGCCGCGACCTCGGGGCGGGCGCTGAAGCGACTGTTGCCACGGTAGCCGTCGGGAGATGAATGGAGGGGAGTTGCGGCGGTACGGTAGGATCGTTTGCAAGCCTGCGAGACGAGCGCGGGGATCAGCCCCGCTCGGCCTCGTACTTCTCGCGGTTGTGGGCGACTTCCTTGCCTTCTGCCTCGGCGGCTTCGAGCAGCTCCTCTTCGAGTTCCTCCGCGCGGGTGCGTGCTCGCGGCGCGGTGACGGGCGCGGCGGGTGGGGTGAGGGGGCGGGCTTCTTTCGGGGTGCGCGCGGCGCGCATCTCGTCGTGGAAGGCGAGGAGTTGCGTCTGTAGGCGCTCGCCGTAGCCGCTGAGCGAGACGATCGTGCGCCCGCGATTGGTCGTCCGCACGCCGATCTCGCCGATCACGGCGGGTAAGGCACCCTCGGCGCGTCCCTGGAGGCGCACGGTGTTGGGTAGCCCGCCCTTGGTGGCGCGATACCCCTGCTCGCGGAAGAATTCCTGCGCCCGTTCCAATACCTTGGGGCCGGGGATATCGGTGAGCACCTTGCGGACAAAGGTCGTCCGCTCCATCTCGCGGGCCATCTCTTGCATCGTCGCCTCCTGCTACCATATCGCACTCTGCGTTATACTCCGCGCTGCATAGGAGAGCAAGGTGCGTTCCCAGCGGCACCGGTGCTTGTGTGACGATTGCGCGGAAAGGGTTGCCTGGTGTCCACGCCTGAATCGGAAGTCGATAACGCGCGTTTCTCCACGCCGCGCGCCATGCAGAGTATCGCCGCGCGGCGCGGCGCGGCGTTCGAGGTGCGCGAGGGGGAGCGCATCCAGATCGTCGATCAAGCGGGGAAGCAGACGGCGGTTCTGGTGGTGTTCAAGAAGGACGACCACAGCGAGTGGGCCTCCACCACGCATACGAGCGAGGGGCTCGGCTCGATCATGCTTCGCCTCAACGGCCATATCGTCAGCAATCGGCGGAACTGGATGCTCCGGCTGGAGGAGGACACGGTCGGGCGGCACGATCTGCTGATGCCCGCCTGCGACGGACGGCGCTATCTCGACTATTACGGCCTGCCCGACCACCCGAACTGCAAGGATAATCTGACGACCGCGCTCGCCGAGTTCGGCATCCCCTACGAGCCGCTGCCCGATCCGTTCAACCTCTTCATGAACGTCGGTGTCCTCGGCGATGGCGCGGTTGAAGTGCGCGAGCCGCTCTCGGAGGCGAACGATTTCGTGGTGCTGCGCGCGCTGACCGATCTCGTCGTCGCCGTCTCCGCCTGCCCGAATGAGCGGAACGTTCAGAACGACCGCACCCCGAGCGATCTGCTGGTACGGATCTTCGCCGACTGAGCGCGTGGTGCGCGATGACGCCGCCTCGCTATCCAGCGCCCCCTTGCGCGTGATCGTCGGGGCGGGTGAGCAGCGCTGGTCGGGCTGGTTGCCGACGCAGCGCGACGAACTCGATCTGCTGGATGCCGGGAGTTGGGCGGCGTTCTTCGGGGAGCGCCGCGCCGCCGCCCTCCTCTGCGAGCACGTCTGGGAACATCTGACGGAGGCGGAGGGACGCGCCGCCGCCGCCCTTTGCTTCCGCTACCTCCAGCCAGGCGGCTACCTGCGCGTCGCCGTCCCCGATGCCAACTTCCGCGATGCCGACTATCGGCGCACGGTGCAGATCGGCGGACCGGGGCCGCGCGAGCACCCCGCCGCCGACCACCGCATCGTCTACGAGCACCGGCGCTTCGCGGCGATCTTCGCGGAGTCAGGGTTCGCCGTCGATCTCCTCGAATGGTGCGACGAGTCTGGCCGCTTCAACTTCCGCTACTGGGATCCCGCCGACGGCCCGATCTATCGCTCCCTCCGCAGCGACCACCGCAACCGCGACGGCAAGCTCGGCTTCATCTCGCTGATCCTCGACGCGCACAAACCACGATAAGGGGTAGTCTGCGCCTGCTCGACGTGGGCTGCCGTTGGACTGAAGTCCCGGCTGAAGGCTCCGCCACGAAGTCCACCTGCGTGGACTGCCTCGGGGAAAGACATTCACCATCACCATCAACCCCAGCGAAGGGCTGCGTCCACGCAGCCCCAAGACGCGGCTTGAACGCATCTTCCCTTTGGGGACTAGGACTGCAATATAGAGTCAAGTATCCTACGTGGCACTGTACATCTCACCATGCTCGTAACGCTCCCATTACACGCTCGTGTGGGCCGCTGCGTTGTTGCCTCCGGGCAACGTAGCAGCGCAAAAGTGCCGTCTGTTGCGGTGGCGTGTCCGGCACCGTAAGCTGTCGCTACTTCGGCGTGCGTCGGCGTGCAGCCTGACGGGCTGGAGCGGTTAGCGCTGGTGTGGGGAGGGGGCGATGGGGACGTTCAGGGTCGGGGTGTCCGACGATTTCACGACGCGCGCGACGGGACTCCTGGAGCCGACGCTGCGCGATCTCTTCGATCCGCTCCCGTGGCTCGCTTGGGAGTATTTCGCGACGGAATCGTCGGTCGTTATGCCGGAGCAGATCGCGGGGTACGACGCGATCGTCAGCCTGGGGGTGCGCTACCCGGCGGAGACGTTGGCGCGCGCCGATCGGCTGGCGACCATCGCGCGCTGGGGGGTCGGCTACGACACGATCGATATCACCGCCGCGACGGAGCATGGCGTCCTGGTCTGCATCACGCCGCCCGCCGTGCGTCGCCCGGTCGCGGAGGGGATCATGGCGCTGCTGCTCGCCATCACCAAGCGGATCCCGGCCAAGGATCGGATCGTCCGCACCGGCACCTGGGGGCTGATCCCGGAGACGATGGGGGTGGCGCTGGCGGGGCGGACGCTCGGCTCGATCGGGGTCGGCAACATCGGCGCGGAGTTCTTCCGGCTCGTCAAGCCGTTCGACCTCGGCAGGACGCTGGCGGCGGACCCCTACGTGTCCCCGGATGGGGCGGCGGCGCTCGGCGTCGAACTGGTGGACCTCGATACGCTGCTGCGAGAGTCGGACTTCGTGGTCGTCAATTGCCCGCTGACGGCGGAGACGTTCCACCTGATCGGCGAGGCGCAGCTACGGAGCATGAAGTCGACCGCCTTCCTGGTCAACACGGCGCGCGGGCCGATCATCGATGAAAGCGCGATCGTGCGCGCGCTGACGGAAGGGTGGATCGCGGGCGCGGCGCTCGATGTCTTCGAGGAGGAACCGCTGCCGCTGCCGCGCCCGCTCGCGGCGCTGGACAACGTGATCCTCGCGCCGCATGCGATCGCCTGGACCGATCAGATGGCGCGCGATAACAGCATCATCGCCTGCGAGAACGTGCTGAGTGTCCTGCGAGGCGACATACCCCAATTCACGGTGAATCGCGCGGCGAGCCAGGGGGCCGCGTTCGAGAGGAAGTCGGCGGCGTTGCGAGAACGATGGGAGGCGCGAGGATGAAGGCGAACCGTTTTCGACAGGTGCGCGCGACGGGGCAGGTGCCGGTCGGGCAGATGATTTGGGAGTTCGGCTCGCGCGGGATCGCGCGGATGATGGAGGTCTGCGATCTCGACTTCGCGATCATCGACACCGAGCACGCGGCGTTCACGAGCGCGGAGCTGGCCGATCTGATCGCCTGGTTCAGGGGTACGACCGTCGCGCCGTTCGTCCGGGTGCCGGAGATCGCCTACCACCTCCTCGCGCGGACGATGGACGCGGGCGCGCTCGGGGTGATGGTGCCGAACGTCAAGACGGCGGCGGAGGCGCGCGCGATCGTCGCTGCGGTCAAGTATGCGCCGCTCGGCGCGCGCGGGATCGGGCTCGGCGGCGCGCTGACCGACTATCGCGGCGTCGACCCTGGGGCTTTCTTGGAGGAGTCGAACGCGAACACGACCGTGATCTGCCAGATCGAGAGCGTCGAGGGGATCGCGAATCTGGAGGCGATCGCCGCGACGCCGGGCGTCGATGTCCTCTGGGTCGGGCACTTCGATCTCTCGCAGAGCATGGGTATCCCCGGCCGGTTCCGCGATCCGCGCTTCCTGGACAACCTGCGCCAGGTCATCGAGGTCTGCGCGGCGCACGGCCTCGGGGCCGGTATCCAGCCGGGCACGGTCGAGCAGGCGCGGGAGTGGCTCGCGCTCGGCTTCGACGTGATCTCCTACGGGACCGACATGTCAACCTACATGGCCGCGACGAGTAGTGGGATCGCGGCGATCCGTGCCGAGGCGGAGAACAAGCGCGCATAGACGCTACGATTACGACATATCCCTATCGATCTTGAGCGATCTTGATAGTGGCGATCAGGTATGACACCTATGACACCGCGCTGAGAAACTGCAACCCGCGCTGGCCGAACTCTTTTGCGGTGCGGCGAGACAGCGGGCGCGACGGTGGCTCACGTCGCCGTCGCCCCCTGTTGTTCGACGTCCTGTTTCGCCGTTAATTGTCGCCCGACCGCCCCATAGCAGCGGCGCAACTCCGCCTCGATCGCGTCCCAGTTGTCGTCGGTGTCGGCGTCGCGCCCGCCGGTGATGCGGTCGAGCGCGATCAGGGCACGGTGTCGCCACGTCGCCGATTCTTCGGCCTCCGCTGCGGTGAGGCCGAAGATCGCGCTGTGGAGCGCGACGAGCGCGGCGAGGAGGGCCGGATCGTCGCGGTCGCCCGAGAGGCGGCGATTCACCTCCCAGTAGACGACCTCCGCCCGCGCCGCCGTCGCCGGATCGAAGGTGAGCGGCGCATAGCGTGCGGCGCGGGCGTAGAAATGGGTCAGGTGCGCGGCGACCCGCGTGAGATCGTGATCGGATGGCACCCAGGCGATCGAGGCGCGGACGATGTGGTACGCCGCCGCGACCGAGCGCGGGAAGGGGATGCCGAATTGCTCCTGGCAGAGGACCAGGGTGAGGCGGAGGAGGCGGGGCCAGCGGCGGTCATAATAGGCTCGCCACCCCGCGACCTCGTAGTGGGCGATGCGGTTGGGCTCGAACGTGCGTGGGGCCATCGGCGGGCTTCCTCCGTCACTCGTGCTGTTCAGCGGCGTCGTGCGCCGATTATAGCGGCTGTCGGCCCTTGCATCCGGCGCGATCCGTGGTAGCGTTGCCGCTGCGCGACCGGAGGCGTCCGCGTGTGGGACATGGTGCGTGCGGTGGGGGTGCGGGTGACTGCGACAGAGCGGGGCGGGGCGATCCCGTCGCCGGAGGAAGTGCTGGGGTACGGCGTCGGGGCGGAGCGGACGATCCCCGACTGGCCGCTGATGGTGGACTATTTCACGCGCCTGGCCGAGGCTTCCCCGCGCGTCGCGATCGAGGAGTTGGGGCGGACGACCGACGATAACCCGCTGATTTTGGTCACGATCTCCGCACCGGAGAATCTGGCGCGGCGCGAGGAATTGCGCGCCATCAACGCACGCCTCTTCGATCCGCGCCGGACGCCGCCCGAGGAGGTTGAGGGGCTGATCGCCGAGGGGCGCAGCGTGGCGTTGCTCCTCTGCACGCAGCACTCGAACGAGCTCGGCGCGGCATTGATGAGCCTCGAACTCGCCCACGAACTCGCCACGCGGGATGATCCCGAGACGCGCGCGATCCTGGAGAACACGATCACGCTGATCGTCCCCTGCGCCAACCCGGACGGGCACCGGATGGTCGTGGAGTGGTACGCGCGCTGGCTCGATACCCCCTACGAGGGGCAGGGGATGCCCTGGCTCTACCATCGCTACGTCGGCCACGACAACAACCGCGACTGGTTCATGCTGACCCAGGCCGAGGCCCGCCTGATCGCCGCGCTGCACAACCGGGAGCATCCGCAACTCGTCTTCGACATGCATCAGATGGGGCGGGATGGCGCGCGGTTCATGCTCCCGCCATTCATCGATCCGCTCGACCCGAACCAGGATCCGGTGACCCAGGCGGGCTTCGCCGCCGTCGGGACCGCGCTGGCGACCGAGCTGATCCACGAGGGGAAGGCGGGCGTCGCCACGCACATCATCTTCGATAACTATTCGCCCTCCCTCTCTTATGGCAACTATCACGGCAGCGTCGATCTGCTCAGCGAGGCGGCGTCGTGCAAGTTCGCCACGCCGGTCGAGATCGCCGAGGACGACCTGAAAGAGCGTGGCGACTACGACCCGAGGAGGCGGACCTGGAACCAGCCGCTGCCGTGGAAGGGCGGGCGCTGGACCCTGCGCGACATCGTGGAGTACGACAAAATTGCGGCGAGGGCGTTCCTGGCCCACGCCGCGCGCGACCGGATCGGCTGGCTGCGGCGCTTTGACGGGCTGATGCGCCGCACCGTGGCCCGCGCCGACGCACCCTACGCCTACCTCTTCCCGGAGCGCCAGGCCGACCCGCCGACCCTGGCGGAGTTTTTGGCGACGCTGGCGCGCGGCGCGGTCGAGGTGCAGGTCGCGTCCGCGCCGTTCGTCGCCGATGGGGTGCGCTATCCGGCTGGGACGCGGATCGTCGCGCTGGCACAACCGGCGGGGAATTTCGCCAAGACGCTGCTCGAGATCCAGCGCTATCCCGATCTGCGGCGCTGGCCCGATGGCCCGCCGCTGCCCCCCTACGACATCGCCGGACATACGCTGCCCTTGCAGATGGGGATCGCCTGGGTCGAGGTGAAGGAGGCGTTCGCGGTCGAGATGACCGCCCTCGGCGACCCGGTGCGCCCGAGCGGTGCCGTCGAAGGTGCGGGGCGGCATGGCTACGCGCTCGCGCCGACGACGAATCGGTCGGCGGCGGCAATCAATCGTCTCCTCGGCGCGGGGCTGCGCGTCTTCCGCTCGCGCGGGCGGCTGGACGCGCTCGGCCTGCCACCGGGCGCGATCCTGCTGCCGCGTACCGAGGGGACGGACGGGCTGGATGGTGTCGTCGCGGCGCTCGCCGCCGAGTTCGGGCTGGAGGTGCGCGGCCTCGAAGAGCCGCTCGGCGAGGGGGCGTACTACGAGCAAACCACGCCGCGCGTCGGCATCTATCAGAGCTGGAAACCGGCGATCGATGAGGGGTGGACGCGCTTCATCCTGGAGGAATACGGCTTCCCCTACACGACCTTGCACGACGCCGATATCCGCAACGGCGATCTCGCCGCGCGCTTCGACACGATCGTCCTGCCACATCAGGGGCGCGAAGATCTGCTGCATGGCAATGCGGAGAAGAACGAGTATAAGGAGCCGTACCCGCCGGAATACGTCGGCGGCCTGGGCGAAATCGGCCTCGCGGCGCTGCGCGACTTCGCGGAATCGGGCGGCACGCTCGTCGCGCTCGACGCCGCGTGCGAGGCGGTCATCAAAGGCTTCTGGCTGCCGGTCAAGGACGTGCTGGCCGGGATCGATCGAAAGGAGTTCTATTGCCCTGGCTCGCTGTTGCGGATCCTGGTCGATCCGGCCCACCCGCTCGGCTGGGGACTGCGGCGCGACGAGACGGCGGTTTTTATCAATAGCCCCGCGTTCGAGCTCGTCGGGGAGGGGATGACGGTGGCACACTATCCGCTCACCGACCCGAACTTGAGCGGATGGATCCTCGGCGCGGGGCACCTCGCGGGGAAGAGTGCGCTGGTGGAGGTGCCGTTCGGGACGGGGCGGATCGCGCTGGTCGGCTTCCGGGCGCAGTTCCGCGCCCAGGCGCGCGGCACCTACAAGGTACTGTTCAACGCGATCTTCCGTGGTGGCCTGCGCGAGGTCCAGGATTTGCGCTGAGCGCGCGGCGCTGAAAGGAGCGGCCCCCACCGAACTTCCGATGGGGGCCGCGCTCCATTATCGCTCCGTGCTGTATCGTTACGTGATCCGTCGCGCCCCGACGTAGCGTGACTTCCAGTAGGGCTCGTCCATACCGGAGACGATGACGCCGGTCGCCTCGTCGGCGGCGTTGACAAAGCGGCCATTGCCGATGTAGACGCCGACATGGGTGATGCCGGGCTGGTAGGTGTTCGCGTAGAAGAGGAGATCGCCGGGCATCAGATTGGCGACCTCGATGTGGACCCCGGCGAGCGCTTGATCCGCCGCCACGCGGGGCAGGGTGATGCCCAGCGCCTTCCGCGCAACGTAGACGGTCAGGCCGGAACAATCGAAGGTGTCCGGGCCGGTCGCGCCCCAGACGTACTTTTTGCCGACCTGGGCGAGGGCGACCTGGACGAGGGCGTTGCCGCTCGCGGTGCCGCCGGCGGTGGTGCCGACCGGGGTGGACACCGGGACGGCGGGCGTGTCGTTGCCGGCGGGGGCGCTCGATGCGACGAGGTAGGTGCCATCGACCCAGCCCCAGGAGGTGTCCCAGGCCACGCGATACCAGGCGTTGCCGTTGCCACCATTCGCCGGCCCTTCGATGATTTTGAGCTTCGTCCCTTCGGGGAGGATGGCGAGCAGCTTTTCCCAGGGGGCGGGGGCGGCGCGCAGGCGGAGCCCGGTCGTGCCGGTGGTGTCGGTGACGGTCGCCCAGACCCCGGCGGCGAGTCCTACCGTCGTGGGGGCGATGGAGGGCACTGGCGTGGCCGTGGGCGCTGGCGGGGCGCCTGGCACCGGTGCCGGGGTGGGCGTGCCGATCGGGGCGGGGGCGGAAGGGGCATTGCTCGCGGCGGGCGCGACGGTCGGTTCGAGATAGGTGCCGTCGGACCAGCCGACTTTGCCATCCGCCGCGATCTGGAACCACTGGTTGCCGTTGCCCCCGGCTTGCGGATCGCCGACGATCTGGACCAGCGAACCTTCCGGGACGATCGCCAGCAGATCGGCCCACGGGGCGGCGTCGGCGCGGAGGCGGAGTCCGGTGGTGGTATAGGTGTTGATCACCCTCGCCCAGCCCCCGACGCCGAGGGTTGTCGGGGTGGTGGACGGTGCCGGTGCCGCCGGGGTGACGGCGGTCGTCGGGGCCGGGGTCGTATCCAGCACCAGATAATCCGCGACGATCCAGCCTTCCTGTCCGCTCACCGCGACCCGCGCCCACCAGAGATCATTCCCGGCGCGCATCGGCCCTTGCAGGAGTTGGAGCGGTGTCCCCTCATTGAGGAGCACGATCCGGGCTGAACCGAGATCGGCGGCGGCTTTGAGCCACACTCCTTCGCCACCGGTCCCGAACACGCGCCCCTCATGTGCCGCGAGGGCGGCTCGCGGCAGGAGGCCCGTACCGATGATGATGAGGATCAGCGCGATCCGCCAGAGGCGTCGATAAGCGCGAATGGTGTTGGCTCCTACGTAGTCTGCGTCTGCCGCAGGATGCGGTGCGTTTGCGCCCCGCATAGCCTGCATGGAAGCCGCGTACTTCCTTCGTTCCGGTCTAGGGAGTGGGCGGCGTGCTACCATCGCCCGTATGTCCGGCGACCTGGACCAATCGGGGGAAACAATCGGACTAGAACAGACAGGTCACGGGCGCGATGCCGAGAACCATTTGTCTCATGCGGTGCGGCGAAGTACCCGCACTATAGTCCTACAACGCACCTGTGTATAGATGTTCGTACGTGACATCGCGATGATAAAGGGTACAGTTCTGGGAGGCTTCGACTCGGAAACTGTGTACAATTGTGCGGTCGATGCGGCTGTGGTGCAGCGGCATAGCGCCAGGTGTGGCGAGCGTGTCACACGCCCCTGGCGGTGGTGGAGGCGTGGTGGACGAGGGCATGGCGCGGGTGGGGACGGTGGCGGCGTTGTATCGCTTCCCGGTGAAGTCGATGCGCGGCGAGACGATCTCCTCGACGCAACTCTATTGGCATGGGCTGGCGGGTGACCGCCGCTACGCCTTCATACGCGAGGGGAATCCCTCGCGCTTTCCGTGGCTGACCGGACGCGAGGTGCCCGATCTGCTGCGTTATGCCCCGTATTTCACCGCCACCGACGAGCCGATGAACGATCCGGTGCGCGTGCGTACCCCCGCCGGGGCCGATCTGGCGATCGAGGACGCGTCGCTGCGCGACGAACTGGCGGCACGATATGGCGCTGGAGTCACCCTGCTCCAGAACAGCCGGGGGGTGCCGGACAGCGCCGCGATCTCACTCCTCGGTGTGGCGACGGTGCGCGAACTCGGTGCACGAGTCGGCGCGACGCTCGACCCGCTCCGCTTTCGCAACAACGTGCTGATCGCCACGGCGGGCGATCGGCCCTTCGAGGAAGAGGAGTGGCTCGATGGGGTGGTGCGCTTCGGCACGGACACCGCTGGCCCGCGCGTCCATGTCAACCGCAAGGATCCGCGCTGCATGATGGTCAACCTCGATCCCGACGAGGTGACGCAGAATCCGGCGGTCCTGCGGACGATCGTGCGCGAGCGCGAGCAATGCGCGGGGTTGTACGCCTCGGTCGAGGGGACCGGCACGATCGGTGTGGGCGATCCGGTGTACTTGTTGCGATGGTGAAGTGCCAGCGATCCGCTCCATCCGAACGCGGCGTTGCGTCGAGTGTCGGCTATCGAACAGTTATACGGCCTGAACACGCCACGTTTCTGGTGTGGCGGACGTAGTTAAGGAAGGTCTGGGGGGGCGACGATGCCCCGGCGTCCGGTATTCGTCGCGCTGAGCAGAATCGGAGGATGGTAGGCATTGCCCACAGGGCCACGGGCCGCTCGCGATCGCCGAGCGGCAGGGTGTGGAGATCGATTATTGCCCGCAGTGTCGGGGTATCTGGCTCGATCGGGGCGAGGTGGACAAGATCATCGAGCGGGAGATGGCGGCGTATGGGCCGCTCCCGGCGCAACAGCGGCAGGCGGCACCGCACCCGGAGCCGTTCCTTCGCGACGATCTTCCGGTGGAACGCCGCGATGATGAACGCCGCGATGATGAACGCCGCGATTACAGCGACGACCGCCGCCGGTACGGCGATGACGATGACCGGCGGCGCGATGACCGCGGCGACGATCGCGACGACCGCTATCGGGGTAAGAAGAAGCGGGAGTCGTTCCTGAGCGATCTGCTCGATTTTTAGGGTGGTCGTGCGGGTCAGTAGGTGCGAATAGGCGGGGTGGGGCTAGCTGGTCCCGCCCCGCTCGTCGTCCTACTCTGTGGCGCTGGTGAGCGCCGCGCTCGTCGTGAGGGCGATCCCCGCCGCGCGCCAGGCTGCTTCCTTTTGTGGTGCCTGTTCCGGGAAGGCCGCGCGCGTCGCGTCGCCGATGACGGCGGTCGCGAAGCCCGCTGCCCGGGCATCGCGCGCGGTCGCATCGACGCAGTAGTCGAGCGCCAGGCCACCGACGAAGACGCGCCGCACGCCGCGCGCGCGGAGTTGCGCGGCGAGGTCCGTGCCGTCGAAACCGGAGTAGGCATCCTGCGCGGTCAGCATCGCCTTGCGGACGACGAGATCGAGCGCGCCCAGGTCGAGGTCCGGGTGGAACTCGGCCCCCGGCGTGTCGGCGATGCAATGCGGCGGCCAGGGTCCGCCCTGCGCGACGAATGAGCTATGCGCCGCCGGGTGCCAGTCCTGGGTCGCGACGACCGTGCCGAAGTGCGCGGCCAGGCGGTTCAGGATCGGGACGACGGCGTCGCCATCGGCGACGGCCAGCGCGCCACCGGGGCAGAAGTCGTTCTGGACATCGACGATGATCAGCGCATCATGCGCGTGCGCTCGCGTGGGTTCGGTGGTGGCGGACATCGGTTCCTCCCGCGATCGGTCGTTGCGCCGCCGGGTCAGGCGTGCTCGTCGGGGAGTGGCGCTGTCGCCGCTTGTTGCGCCGCGGCGGGCGGCGTGCCCTGGCTCTGGCCGTTCTTGTGGCGGTACATGACGGTATCGCGCAGCGCGATCAGCGACGGACTGTATTCGACCGGATAGGCCGGGGCACCTTCGAGCGCCTTGTAGCGATCGGGGAGTTCGCGCAGATTTGCCTGGGCCAGTTCCCAGATCTCCGAGACGGGCGGCAAGCTGCCGGGGATCATCGAACCGGCGCGCAACACCGGCTTCAGGAGGCGGGTCGCCCTCGCCGGAGGAGTCTCGTTCTCCAGGCCGATCCAGTCGCGCTCGAAGCGGCCCACGCGGTAGAGTTCTTTGCGCCCCGGCCAGGTGCTCTTCGGCCCGGCCACCTTGATCTTCGGCTCGCCGATCCCCGCCTCCTCGTACCAGACTTCCTTGTAGACCCCGCCCAGCGCGCCCCCCTCGATGCCGTGTTCGAGCGAGCCACTGCCGACGCCGAGGCTGGTGCCGACGCCGAAGGAATCGATCGGCGCGCCCGCTTCGAGCAGTTCCGCGATCGTGAACTCGTCCATATCGCCGCTGACGAGGATCCGCACCTCGCGCAGCCCGGCCTCGTCGAGGGTCGCGCGGACGTACCGACTGTCGGCCAGGAAGTCGCCGCTATCGAGGCGCACCGCCGCCAGACTGTGGCCGAGATCGCGCTGTGCCCGCTGCGCGACGGCGATCGCGGTGTGGATCGCCCGGCGCGCGTCGTAGGTGTCGAGGAGGAGGGTGTAGCGGTTGTAGCTCTCGGCCACCGCCGCGAAGGCTTCCTCCTCGGTGTCGAAGAGTTGCACGAGCGCGTGCGGGATCGAGCCGGTGGCGAGGAGCCGGAAGCGGAACGCCGCGCCGAGAAATGACGTGCTGGTGGCACCGCCGATGTATGACGCCCGCGCCACCACGAATGGGTCTTGCGCGCGACGTAGCGCGAACTCGGCGATCCGCTTGCCGCGCGCGGCGTGGGTGATCCGCGCCGCTTTCGTGGCGATCAGGGTCGCCAGGTTGATCGCCTGGAGCAGGCCCGATTCGAGCAGGAGCGCCTCGCGGAAGGGCGCGGTAACCCGCAGGATCGGCTCGTTGGGGAAGGCGATGGACCCTTCCGGCAAGGCGAGGATCTCGCCGCTGAAGCGGAAGTCGCGCAGCTCGGCCAGGAACGCCGGATCGTAATCGCGGATCTGCGCGAGGAAATGCAGATCCTCCTCGCTGTAGCGAAACTCGCGGACGAATTCGAGCGCCGTCTCGATCCCCGCGACGAGCATGTACGGCCCGTTATACGGGGCGCGGCGGGCGAAAAGATCGAAGGTGGTGAGCCCGTTCCGCCCGGTGCGCCAACTGATGTAGGCGGCGTCGGGGTGATAGAGGTCGGTCAGCAGGCCGGGGTGATAACTGGTGAAGCTTCGTAGCATCCGTCGCACTCCCTGCGGTACGCACGATTCGAGCGTTCGTGTTTTTATTACACGAAGGGTAGGCGTCCTGCCGCCCTTTGTCACGGTGGCATTGTAGCAAAGGCGCGTCGCCGACCTGACGTTGACCTGACGTTGTAGGACAAGACAACGCAAGAATTTGTCCCTTGCCCCATACCAAATGTCAGATGAATCGGGTATGCTTTGCGTCTCATAGGTTCTCGTTTACCGGCTGTCCGATGAGGCATCGCGCAGATCGTTCTCATGCCCGGCGCGTCGTCTCGCGTTGCTGTTGCGGATGCTCATGCCCGCTTGACAGCGCTAATGTGCTGCTCGAAGATAAAAACGATGGAACTGTGGGGGGTGTACCGAGCGTTATAGCGATCAGATCGATCTGATCGATCAGGTGGTCGGACATTATGTTAGGGAGAGATGCTGACCGCGTGCCAGGCTGGCGTTAGGAAGGTGGGGTAGATGCGATTCCGATGGATCCTGAAACGATTTGGGTTGTTCATCCTGGTGGTTTGGGGCGCGGCGACGATCAACTTCATCATCCCCCGCCTGTCACCCACCGATCCGATCCGCGCGCGCCTCTCCGCGATGGCGGTGCAGAGCGGTTTCGTGCAGTCGGGTATCGAAGATATGGTGAGGGCCTATCAGGAGAAGTTCGGGCTGGATCAACCGCTCTGGATCCAGTATGTTCGGTATCTCAAGGACATGTTCACCTTTAATTTTGGCTATTCGCTCTCACTCTATCCGGCGCAGGTGCTCGATCTGATCCTCAACGCGCTGCCCTGGACGATCGGCCTGTTGACGGTCGCCACGATCCTGGCGTTCGGGATCGGCACGATCATGGGCGCGCTGATGGCGTGGCCGGGTGTGCCGAAGCTGTTCAAGCTGTCGGCGAGCGCGCTCCTGACACTTTCCGCGATCCCTTACTATCTCCTTGGCCTGATCCTCCTGTACATCTTCGCCTTCTCCTTCAAGGTTCTGCCTTTGTATGGCGGCTATCCCGCCGGGATCGTCCCCGGCCTCGATCTACCATTTGTCGGCCTGATCTTGAAACACTCCCTCTTGCCCGCCCTGTCGATCGTGCTGGCTGAGATGGGCTTCTGGGCGCTGGGGATGCGCTCGATGATGATCACGACCGAAGGCGAAGACTACATGACCTTCGCCGAGGCGCGCGGGCTACGCAAGAGCAAGATCTTCTCCGGTTATGCGCTGCGAAACGCGATGTTGCCGCAATACACCGCGCTGGCCCTTTCGCTCGGTCGAATCGTCTCCGGCTCGGTACTGGTGGAGGTCATCTTCGGGTATCCGGGGATCGGCTCGTTGCTCTACACCGCGATCAAGGGTTCGGATTATTTCATCATCTATGGGGTTGTGTTCATCGTCATCCTCACGCTGGGAGTGGCGACGTTGGTGCTCGATATCCTGTACCCGCTCCTCGATCCGCGCATCAGGCAGGAGGCATAAATGAGTACACTGGTCGGCAATCCGCAACATGAGGTCGCGACGCGCCAGACGGTAAGCGGGCGCGAGCGCATCACCAACTTTCGGCAGTATCTCCGGCGCAATCCTTCGTTGGCGGCGGGGCTGATCATCGTCGGGTTCCTGCTCCTGATCGGCATTGTGGGTCCGTTCTTCGTCGATACGGCGAAGTCGAACCCGGCCTCGGTGCTGCCGGACCAGGCGCCATCCCGCGCCTTTCCGCTCGGTTCCGACGATCAGGGGCGTGATCTGTTGGCCGTGGTCGTGAAAGGGCTGCCGCTGACGATGGAGGTCGGCTTCATCGCCGGGATCGTCGGCCTCGGCGTCGGAACGATCCTGGGGTTCGTCGCCGGTTACATCGGCAAGAAGACCGACACGACGATCAAGACCGTCGCCGATATCCTGTTGACCGTTCCCGGCCTCGTGGTGCTGATCACGTTTGCCTCAACGGTCCAGGGGACGATCGGCATCGGTACGATGGCGTTGGTGGTGGCCTCACTCGCGTGGATGTGGCCGACACGCACCATCCGCTCGCAAGTGTTGAGTATGCGCGAGCGTGGCTACGTGCAGATCGCCAAGATCTCCGGGATGAGCACGCCGGAAATCATCTTCTATGAGTTGATGCCGAACCTCCTGCCGTATCTCGCCGCGAGTTTTGTCGGCTCGGTTGGTTCGGCCATCCTCGCCTCGATCGGCCTCGAAGCGCTCGGCCTCGGCCCGCAGAACGAGCCGACGATGGGCATGACCATCTACTGGTCGATCGCCTTCAACGCCCTGATTCGCGGCCTATGGTGGTGGTGGCTGACCCCGATCGTGCTGTTGGTGCTGCTGTTCGTCGGCCTGATGCTGATCAGCACCGGCCTCGACGAGGTGGCGAACCCGCGTGTGCGGAGGACAAATTCATGAGCGCGGCAACCGCAATCGGGACCGATGTCCTGCGGATCAGGGATCTCAGCGTGCACTACCAGATGCCTAAGCGCGTGATCAAGGCGGTCAATCGCGTCTCTTTCGAACTGCGCGAGGGGGAACGCCTCGGACTGGCCGGTGAATCGGGGAGCGGGAAGTCCACCACGGCGTTCGCCATCATGCGCCTGATTAAGCCACCGGGAACGATCGCCGGCGGTTCGATCCTGCTCGGTGATCGCGATCTCGCCAAGCTCTCGGTCGAGGAGATGCGCCGGGTACGGCTGTCGGAGGTCTCGCTGATCCCGCAGGGGGCGATGAATTCGCTCAATCCGGTGCGGCGGATCCGCGAACACTTCATCGATAGCATCCAGGCGCATCAGCCGAACATGAACGACGGCCGGATTCGCGAGCGGATGCGCGAACTGCTGGACATGGTCGAGCTGCGCGAGGACGTGGCGAAGCTCTATCCGCACGAACTCAGCGGCGGCATGAAACAGCGCGTCTGCATCGCGCTCGGCATCAGCCTTCAACCCAAGGTGATCATCGCCGATGAGCCGACCAGCGCGCTCGATGTGGTCGTGCAGCGGCAGGTGATGCAAACCCTCGGCTCGGTGCAGCAGCAGCTCGGTGCCTCGGTGATTCTCGTCGGCCACGATATGGGGCTGCTGGCGCAATTCGTCGATCGCCTCGCGGTGATGTACGCCGGGCGTTTCGTGGAGGTCGCGCCGATTCGCACGATCTTCAAGGACGCGCGGCACCCCTATACCAGGGGTCTGATCGAAAGCCTGCCCACCCTCGGCGAGAAGGGGATTTTTCACGGGATGTCCGGGCGTGCCTCGATCCTACCGGATACGACGGAGATCCCGGATATGGAAGAAGTAGGACCCGATCACTGGGTCGCGCCGTACTCGGCATAGGGGGGCAGATGTCGGCACTGTTGGAGGCCCAGGATATCACCCAGATCTTCGGTGACCCGAAGCGTGGGGCGAAGCCTGCGCTAGAGAAGATCTCGTTCTCGATCAGCAATGAGATTCCGTCGTTCACCTCGATCGTGGGGGAGAGCGGCAGCGGCAAGACGACTCTCGCGCGCATCCTGCTCGGATTCCTCGCGCCGACCTCCGGCGAGGTACGGTATCTTGGCAAGGATCTGCACGGCGGTGGCCGGGAGATGCAGCGCCAGTTCCGGCGCGAGGTCCAGGCGATCTTCCAGGATCCGTTCGAGGTCTACAATCCGTTCTACAAGGTCGATCACCTGCTCGAAGTGCCGATCCGCAAGTTCAAGCTCGCCCCTTCGAAGAGCGCGGCGCGGGACATGATGGAGAATGCGCTCCGTGCGGTAGGGTTGAAGCCCGAGGACACGCTCGGACGCTTTCCGCACCAACTCAGCGGCGGTCAGCGTCAGCGGATCACGGTGGCGCGCGCGTTGCTCCTCAAGCCACGCCTGATCATCGCGGACGAGCCGGTGTCGATGGTCGATGCGTCCTTGCGCGCGACGATCCTGGAGAGCCTGCGAAAACTCCACGAGGATTTCAATATCTCGTTCCTCTACATCACGCACGATCTCACCACCGCGTATCAGGTGAGCGACAACATCATCGTCCTCTACCGCGGGTCTGTGGCCGAAACCGGCTCGGTCGAGCAGGTCATCAAGCACCCGCAGCATCCCTATACGCAACTCCTCGTCTCCTCGATCCCGCAGCCCGATCCCGATCGTCGCTGGGGTGGCGAGATCGCCGCACCGGCGCGACCGGAGGCTGAGGGGACGTTCCAGGGTGGCTGCAAGTTCGCCAATCGGTGCCCGCATGTGATGCCGATCTGCCGCGAAGCGCCCCCACCACTCTTCCGCACGGATCAGTACCGCGCGGTGTCATGCTATCTCTATCGGGACGTACCAACGATCCCGGAAGGAGAGATAAATCAGGTCTTCCGTCCTCGGGAAACGGAGCAAGGGAAGGAGGTCGCGGAGCCACTGACAACCGGGGCGTAACGTTCGATCGTTCGTTGCAGCAGTAGTTCGTGGGATTGTTCGGGATATAGGAGAGTATGAACATGGATCGTCAAGCGGGCGTCTCGCGGAGGCGGTTTCTCTGCGGACTCGCTATTGTGCCAGCGGCCTTCCTGGCTGCCTGTGGTGGTACGGCAAACACCGGTGCCGACGCGACCTTGCAGGCGATCGCCTCGGCCAAGCCATCCGCCGCACCCTCGACCGCTGCTTCGGCTGCGCCATCTAGCGCTGCCTCTGCCGCACCGGCCGGCGCTGCTTCGGCTGCCCCTTCGGCGAGTGGATCGCCCGCCGCTTCCAGCTCTGCCGCGCCGGCAGCTTCCAGTTCCGCTGCCCCGGCGGGCTCTGCGGCCCCGTTGAAGCAGGTGGCGCGTAATCGCACCATCATCTTCGCGAATACCGGGAATCAGATCACCGATTACAACACGATGAACCCCTTCCTCACCGGTATCTCGACCGGCACCGGCCATCCGTACGTCTTCGAGGCGCCGTACTACTACAATGCCTACGCGACCGATACGATCAGTGGCCCGCCCGGTATGCAAAGCAAGGATGGCCTGACTCCCTGGCAGGTGGAGAGCTATCAGGCGAACGCCGACTTCACCCAGTACACGCTGAAGGTGCGGCAGGGCGTGACCTGGAGCGACGGGCAGCCCTTCACCGCGAAGGACATCGCCTTCACGATCAATATGCTGAAGGACCACGCCGATACCCTGACCTGGGGTATCGACATGAAGACCCGCGTGAAGAGCATCACCGCATCGGATGACACGACCGCGGTCATCGTCCTCAACGATGCCGACCCGCGCTTCTTCTTCAACTTCTTCCAGTATCATCAGGATATCGGTATCTTCATCATGCCGGAGCACATCTGGAAGGATCAGGACCCGACCAGCTTCGCGAATTTCGACATCGCGAAGGGCTATCCGGTCTCGACCGGGCCGTGGAAGCTGGTCCTCTCCACGCCGCAGCAGCGCATCTTCGATCGGAACGACAACTGGTGGGCCGCGAAGACCGGCTTCCACCCGCTGCCGGCGGTCGAGCGGATCATCATCCTCCCCGCCGCTGACGAGACGAAGATCGTGCAACTGGCGATCAACAACGAGCTCGACATGTCGATCGACCTGCGCCCGACCAATATCGGCGCGGTCACCAAGCAGAATCCGAAGATCTCCACCTGGACCGGCAGCAAGGCGCCGTACGGCTATCGCGACTGGTGGCCGATCAGCCTCGGCTTCAACGACATGAAGGAGCCGTTCAACGACCCCGACATCCGTTGGGCGATCAACTACTGCATCGATCGCAATCAGCTGGTCACGCTCGGATACCAGGGAGCGGGCGAGACGACCTTGCTGCCGTTCCCGCGCTTCCCGGCGCTGGAGAAGTACACCGACACCGTCAAGGATCTCGCCGCGAAGATCGATAACTTCAGCCTCGATCAGAGTGCCGCGCTCATGACGAAGAAGGGCTATGTCAAGACCAACAACCTCTGGACCAAGGATGGCAAGACGATCCCGCTGGTGATCAGCTGCCCCGGCAATCTCTTCCAGGACATCGCGCCGATCGTGTCGCAGCAGCTGCGGAACGGCGGTTTCGATGCCTCCTTCAAGCTGATTCAGGGGCCGGAGTACGCCGATAACCTGAACGCCGGCAACATCGACGGCTTCATGCAGGGGCATGGTGGCAGCGTGCGCGATCCGTTCGCGACCCTGAACCTCTACCATAGCCGCTACAGCAAGCCGACCGGGCAGCGCGCGACCTATCCCTATCGCTGGGTCAACGCCGACTACGACAAGATCGTCGATCAGATGAGCAAGACCGCCCCGGAAGATCCGGCCCTGCTGCCCCTCTTCCGACAGGCGATGGAGATCTGGATCCCGGCGCTGCCGGACGTTGGCCTGGTGCAGTGGTTCCACCGCATCCCGACCAACACGACCTACTGGACCGGTTTCCCGGACGAGAGCAACCCCTACATCAACTCGTGCTACTGGCACCGGACCTCGGGGCTGTGGCTCAATACCATCAAGGCGGCGCAGTAACGTCGCCGACACAGCAGGGGCCGGGGCGCACATCGCGCCCCGGCCCCTGCTGCTTGTGTTGAATAGGGTGGGCTTACTCGCGAATCCAGCGGTCGCTATCGCGTGTCCATTCGAGCTGGCTTTCGCCGCCGAACCACAGCTTGACCTCGCGCTCGGCGCTGCCGGGCTGCTCGTCGGAGGCGTGGATCAGGTTGCGGGCGATCTCGATCCCCAGGTCGCCGCGGATGGTGCCGGGCGCGGCCTTGGCCGGATTCGTCGCACCGACGGTGCTCCGCACCGCACCGATCGCGCCGACCCCCTCGAAGACCCCGGCCACGACCGGGCCGCTCATGATGTAGGAGACGAGGCTCGCATAGAAGCCCTTGCCCTGGTGCTCGGCGTAGTGCTCCTCGGCGAGGCCGCGCGTGACGGTCATGAAGCGGAGGGCGACCAACTTGAGGCCGCGTCGCTCCAGGCGCCCGAGGATCTCCCCGACGAGCGCGCGCTGCACGCCGTCCGGCTTGACGATGATCAGTGTCCGTTCCACATCGGCCATGCGATCCGATCCTCCCACGATGCTTCCAACAAAACACGACGCTGCGCCGCCACGTTCAATAACGGGCAGACGACAAGATAGCGCGCCATCGCAGGCGCGAGATACCGTGTGGGACTCTACCACAGGAGTGTGGGACGTGACACGCCGTGAACGAATCAGCGTGGGAACGGGCTGATCTGCATCGTCTCTGAAATTGCACGACATATCCTCTAGGAGGAAAAAAGGTGAAGCGAAATGGCTGAGGAGATGGGCGAGGTGCTGGATCCGTCGATGATCACGATCACCGGTGAGCGGATCGTTCTCGGGCCGCTGCACCGAGGGATGATCCCCGCGATCGCCCGCTGGCTCGGGGACTTTCGGGTGCAGCGAACCTTCGGCGGGGTGCCGCGCGCGGTGACGATCGAGCAGGCGACCGCGATCTACGAGCGGTGGGTGACGAGTCAGAATGATTACTGGTTCGCGATCTACGAGCGCGAAAGTGGTCGGCTGATCGGCCACACCGATCTCTTCGAGGTCGATCAGCGGACGCGCACCTGCACCTTCGGTCTCCTGATCGGCGAGGAAACGGCGCGGGGGCGGGGGTATGGCTCCGAGGTGGCGCGACTGATGCTCGATTACGCCTTCACCGCGCTCGGCCTGCACAGCGTGATGCTGATGGTCGATTCGTACAATCTGGCGGGGCAGGCGGCCTATCGCAAGGCGGGGTTCGTCGAGTTCGGGCGACGGCGGCAGGCGTCGCTGCTCAATGGGCAACTCCTCGACCTGGTGTACATGGAGTGCCTGGCGAGCGAATTCGTCAGTACCAACCTCGCGCCGATCTTTGCACCGGATCAGCCGCGTGGCTGAGTGGCGGCGGGCGGCGGGTCGCGGTCATCTGCGCCGCGACCCGCCGCCCGCCGCCGTCTTGCGCGTCACACCTCCGGCGAGTCGAGATCGACCGCATCGAAATGCTCAACGGTGGGGAACGGCTCGTAGAAGTGGTGCAGGAGCGCGCGCCACTCCGCATATGCCGGGGAGCCGCGAAAGCCGATGGTGTGTGCTTCGAGCGTTTCCCAGCGCACCAGCAACAGATACCGCCCCGTCACCTCGATGCAGCGCTACAACTCGTGGCCCAGATAGCCCGGTGAGGCCGCGATGATCGCGGAGGCGCGGCGGAAGGCCGCCTCGAACTCCTCGGTCTGCCCGCCGCGAACCTGGAGCATCGCCGCTTCGAGGATCATGTGGCCTCCGCCGTCAATCTGCTGACCCTCCAGCCCGATGAGGTCGTCACCACGCCGATCCGCTGGTATGTCGTAGGCTGGGCGTGCAACGACGCCAATCTTAGAAGGCGATCTCGGCGCGTGGTTGGACGGTGATTGCGTGGTCGAGTTGGACTACCTGCGCGAGTGCGAGGTTATGGTCCGCGATGATCTGCGCGGCCGTGAGGCTCTCGCTATCTTCCGTCGAATGCCCGTCGGCGACGAGGGTAACGTCGAAACCCTCGCTGACCGCGCGGCGGCAGGTCGCGTTCACGCAGATGTCGGTCTGCATCCCGGTGACCACGAGATGGCGCACACCGTGCGACGCTAATGCCTCGCGCAGTGGGGTATCCTGAAAGGCATCCGGGACGCGCTTGTGAACGACCAACTCGCCCGCGTCGGGGGTGAGCGCCGGATGGATCTGCCAGTCCGAGCCGCCGTGTCGCATCGAGGGCCAGTCCAGCTCTTCGTGCTGGACGAAGATCACAGGCGTCTCGGCGGCACGCGCCTCCGCCACCAGCTCCGCGAGGCGCGTCACGAGCTCGTCGGTCTGGTGTCCGCTCGCGACGATGCCGACCTGCATATCGATCACCAGGAGTGC
>JAABUM010000468.1_pt1 | contig 71599 bp, 81 predicted proteins | sample 5559161 | NCBI WGS metagenome assembly JAABUM01 (sample SAMN10711868, study PRJNA513369) | rock metagenome | isolation source: Antarctica rocks | place: Antarctica: Victoria Land, Siegfried Peak nord
CGAACATGAACACGCTGGCAAGCGTGGCTGTTATCCAGGCACCCGACGCCCGTGGGTTGTGAAAAGCCTGCATCGCGCCAGCGATGATGAAGGCGATGGCGGCGAAGGGGACCTTGATGGTGTTGGCCACGTCGAGCAGCGCCTGGGCGAGACCGGCGAAGGGATCGACGCCGACGGCGATAACGGGGGTGAACGCGGCGAGGGCGGCGAAGTGCATTAGGGCAACATGGGCACTCGTGATGACCGTGACTGTCTCGTGGATCATGATGCTGTGTCCTCCAGTACAGAGTTTGTTCCGGTCGAGGACCGGGGCTAACGTGTAACGCGTGGGCCTGGGTGCGCGGTTAGCTGTGATGGGCGACCGCGCGCTTTTCTGGGCGGCCTGTGACGTAGGCTGTCGTCTGGGCTGTGGTGATCTCCCCTGTCGCGGGCTGTCCCGCCTCGGAGAGGTGGCTGTCGAACTGGTTTTCCGAGAGGAGCAGCAGGCGCTCGCCCGTGTGGTGATCCTCGGCCTCGACCTGCCACGCGCCGGCGGCGGACCAAGCGTGGCGTACCTCCAGGACGCGATAGCCGGGTGTGCGCGCAACGCGCAACGCCAGGGCGTACGCCCGCTTCTCATTCATAGGTGTGCCCGTGTGCACCTCCTCCTCACCTCTTCCTGGGCCGTGTCTAAGACTATTGTTCCGCGTGTAAGCGACGACCTTGGCAGGTAGCGTCGCACCAACATCCTTATTACGTCAATAGACGTATGTCTATTGACGTAATAAGGTGGAGCCCGCGAATGAGTACAATAGCATGTGAAACGATCAGGCGCCGCGTAGGGCGCGGGGGAGGGAGTGCTATGCCGGTGACACCGGACCGTCAGGGATGGTATCGCTTCACGGTTCGTATGCCCGAGGAGGAATACCGCGCGCTGGAACGTGCCTGTGCCAAACTCAATGAGTCGCCGAACACGGTCATCCGTGAGGCTATTGCTAGGGTCGTCCCAACCCTTGACGCGGTGGGGGACGCACTGCCGATGGGGCCGGGCGAGTATCGGGTGACGGCGACGGAGGTGATGGAAGCCCTGGCCCAGGTCTACGAGCAGCGCACGATAGCCTTGCGTGCAGCCATAGTGAATGCGCCTAAGTCCGAGGGATAACGGGGCTATGTCGTTGGCTACCCTACAGATAGGATGCGAGATGCGCGTCCGTGCCACGAGAGATTCCTCCCCCTCTAGTGCAGATGGCGCCCTCTGTCCCCATGACGTGCCCCATGACCAGTACGGTACAATAGGACAGGCCAGACACAGAGAGCTGTGCATGGTTGAGAACCGGACGGGATACCTGCCCTGGAAAGTTAGATATCCCGTCCGCCGCTTCATATAACGGTGATCGTGTAGCCATGTTAGCAGATAGATTTTGTGATGTCCAGTGGACATCATGATAGAGAGGTAGTTATGCCCCAGTCCTTTGGCGACAAGAAACCGGAACGTGGGCGTTGGTACAGGTTGAATGTTCGCCTAGAGGAGGACGAGTACCGCCAGTTCGCCGACGCCTGCACGGATCTAGAGATGTCACCGAACATGCTGATCCGCGACATGATCCGTATGATGCTTCCTAATCTGGATGTCGTCAAGGACGCGCTAGCGGCCGCGCCACAAGGAGATCCCACCCTCGGTGAGGATGTGATGCGGCGCGTTTTGACGGAGGTCTACGAGCAGCGCGCTCGTGCGTATCGCTCCGCGCTCGATCGTTTGGACGAGGCATAAGCCGAGGATGAGGAATTACTTTTCCTGAGTGTGTCGTTCTACCGTCGGTGATCGCTCAGGCGCACGACCAAGCCTCCTCCCTCGTCGCCGTTCTTCTGGCCCTCAGCCGCTTGGTCATTGATGGCTATCTTTGGTTCCTTCGTAATGGATGGGTCATTGGCGGCGATTGATCGATTCTTGCCGGCTGTTTTGGCGGCATGAACGGCACGGTAGGCCGCACGGATTACCTCGGGCGCGCTGTCTCCATGCATCGGCGCCATTGCCGTACCTATGCTGATACTGAGGCGGAAAGAGGCGGCCTCATGCACGACCGTCAGCCCCGCGATCCGTTCATGGATGCGGGCTGCCACCTCTAACGCGCCGTCAATATCCGTTTCCGGCAAGATCAGGGCAAACTCATCGTCGCCGTAATAGGCGACAACGTCATACGCACGGGCCTGCCGCTTGAGCAGAGCGGCGATATCGCGTAGGGCAACATCGCCACTCTGGGAGCCATACGTGTCGTTGATCTGCCGGAAATCATCGATGTCCACGAACAGCACGGAGAGGGAGTGTCCGCCACGGCGAGGGTCCGCGCGCGCGGACTCTTCCGCCAACCGCATCTGGAAGGTCTGGCGGTTCGGCAGGCCCGTCCGTTCGTCCATCGAAACCCGTCGCAATGCCTCCTGGGCGCGCTCTTCGGCCGCCGCGATACGCTGGGTACCACGAACCGTCCCGTATAGAGCGCCCGCGAGGAGCACCAAGAACGCGAACGCGACAGAATCGGAGCGCCATAGGGTCCCGGCGAGCACACCAATGACGCCCATCGCGATGTCGGAAAAGGCCACATTGTGGAAATTGTCCCATCCCACGCGCCACATGGAGCGTTTCGTGCTTAGGCTGAACACGCCCGACAACAGGATATAGTTTATCGCCGGGTAGAGCACGACGAGCGCGACGGCCGTCGCGCTCGGTCTGACGTGCAGGAATCCGCTGAGGCCGCTCTTGTTTATCCACATGAATAGGAGGCCGCTAACGCCAACCGTGAGCGTGGCGTCCGCGATGTTGAAGGCGCGCTTGTAGAGTTCTTTCTGCTGTGAGAACTGCGCCCAGGTTGTCGCGGTTAGGGCCATAAAGAGTGGCACAGGTTGCGGTAAAAGTATCGTAGCGGCGATGTAGAACGTGTACGTGGGCGTCGCCTCGACGACCGGCGTAATGGGAATGAGGATACGTTCACACACATAAGCCACAAAAGTAACCACGGCCAAAAGTAGCAGGTGATCGTGTGTAAACGGGTGCCACGCGATGAGCGAGGGGAGTTGCGTGGCAACCAAAAGAAGCGCGCAGAGATAGACCGCACATAAGTACCTCCGCAGAGGAGATGGTAAAGTACGCATAGGTCCTCTAGGTCCTCCACAAGGGACAGGCTAAGGGGTTGACCCGATTGTGACAGCGCTAACACTAGTATAGTGATAGTACCAGTGCGCCCTAATAGGTGAAGGGAGATAGCGTTATGGCGATAGAGAGAGACTGGTTCACAACCGAGGAGGCGGCGCGCGAACTTGGCCTCGCCCCGTCATCCATTAGGGTGGCGGCTAAGAAAGGCACGATCAAAGTGGAAGCGATTACCCCGCGCCTGCGCGCGATCACGCGCGAGGAGTTGGAGCGTTATCGACGCGAACACCTGGGGCGAAATTGGGGCGCTCGTCGCGAGGGTCACATCGATGAGAGGAACGCAGCCTACCACCGTGCGTATCGCGCGCGCAAGAAGGCAGAGCAGGCCGCGCGGTCTTCCCCGGATATGATCATGTCTGATGGCGCGGCGCCGAACTAACGCACTGAGGCGCGGGGCCAATGGCCCCGCGCCCCCGATTAGACGACTGATGCGTCCCGTTTGATCTTAGGTCCACTTCGAACTATCGCTATGGGTGCCGGAGGGCGCCGATGTTGTGGTTGGGGCCGACGCCGCGAGCACGCCGCCAGTGTGAGAAATGGCCGTCGCCGCCGGCACGCCTACGAGCGAGGTCACAGTCAAGGCGAGACCTAAAATAGCGCAGCGGGTCCATTTATGGCTGTTCCGGACATGAGTCTCATTCCGCATGGTGGTGTCTCCTCAACAAATATCGGGCCTTGTGATGGACGGCTCTCGATGGCCGTGCCCTAACCACAAACGATAGCGTTTGTTGAGGCTATAGTACCATTGATTTATCGCTTTGTCAACACTCTAATCGTCGCAGTTTTACTGCTTATTTGCCACGCGATTAAGGAACGGTGCGGTATCAAGGGGCATCCCGCGCTTGGAGAAGCGGCGGCAGCTGGAGTAGACCCGTGTCCAGGGCCTGCGCGAAGGCGGCCGCGACCCGTGGATCGAACTGCGTGCCCACCCCTTCCCGTACGCGACGGATCGCCTCGGCGACGGAGAGCGCTGAGCGATACGTGCGGCTGCTGGTCATGGCGTCGAAGCTGTCGGCGACGGCAAGAATCGTCGCGTCAGGCGGGATCGCGCCGCCCGCCAAGCCGTCGGGGTAACCGTGGCCGTCCCAGCGCTCGTGGTGGTGGCGCACGGCCGGGAGGATCTCTTGCAGGAAGGGCAACCCGCGCAGCACGCGCTCCCCGATCTCGGGGTGCTGCTTGATGACGGCGTACTCCTCATCGGTGAGCCCGCCCGGCTTGAGCAGGATGGCGTCGGGCACACCGATCTTGCCCACATCGTGGAGGAGCCCAGCTCGTCGCACCCGCGCGATGTCCTCGGGTGGACAGCCGAGCGCGTAAGCGACAGCGGCGGCATAGTCGCTGACGCGGCGTGAGTGGCCGCGCGTGTAGGGATCTTTGGCATCAACAGCGGCGGCGAGCGCCTCGACCGTGGCCAGGTTGGCGTGTTCCAACTGCGCGCTCAGGGCGGCGAGGTCATAGCCCTGGGCGAGCAGGCTGTCCTCCGGCCGGCCCACACGTCCCTTACCGGCATTTTTTGCGCTATACACGGCCTGATCGGCGGCGCGGATGAGCGCCGCCGAGACATCCGCGTGCAACGGTAAGACGGCCACGCCAATGCTGGCATTCACGCGGATGGTGGTGCCCTCATGGATGATGCGCAGCCCCGTGAGCGCCCCCCGGACGCGTTCGGCAACCGCGAGCGCCTCGTCCATTTCGGTTCGGGGAAGGATCAGCGCGAACTCATCGCCGCCGTAACGCGCGGCCAGGTCCGCATGCCGGGCGTTCTCGCGCAACACCGCCGCGACGGCAGCGAGCGTCGTGTCCCCTGCCTGATGCCCATAGGTGTTGTTGATGAGTCCGAAATCGTCCAGGTCGATCATAGCGAGGGCGACGGGTTCACTTGGCGTGCGGCCCGCGCGCGCCACCTCTTGCTCGATGCGCTTATGGAAGGAGCGATGATTGAGGAGACCGGTCAGGCCGTCCTCAGACGCCAACGCTTCAACACGCTGGTGCATCAGCGTGTTCCGCCACGCGCCTGCCGCCTGCGTCATCAGGATGGCCAGCGCCTGCCTCCCGGCATTTCCGAAATCCGAGGGCACGCCAACCAGCGTCACGAGACCGATGACGTCCGGCCCGTCCGGCGCGAACGGCATGGTGATGGTTTGTCCAACCACGCCGATCACCGATTCGGATGGCGACGGAGGCGCGGGGACATGTCGTGGCCCCCCGTCGGTCGTCGCCGGCACGACGGCGACGCGTTCGAGCCGCGCCGGGTCATCGGGATCGCGTAGGTAGGCGGTGCTGACGCTGGCACGGCTAATAGCGAGGGCGGCAGTGGCGACCTCTTGGAGGAGAGTGGTGGGTTCCTGCTGCAGACGCTGCATATGTTCCGCTGCCCTGAGGACATGGCCCAAAGCGGTCGCCCTTTCCTCAGCTTGAGCGATGGCCTTGAAGGTCATGTGCAAGGCGACGACGGGCAGTACGAATAGAGCCAACAAGATTGGAGATACGCTCCACGATGTGGCGGCCAAAATACCGATAGAGATTGTCGCCAACTCGGGCAACAACGTCCGACGGTACATGTCCCTCCATGTCACCCACGGAGACCGCCGCTCTAGGAGGCTGAGCACGCCGATCATGAGACCGCTGTCGAGCACATAATACAGAACTGGCAGGAATGCGAGAAATGGCAGCAGGGCCACGACGTTATCGAGGTGTAAGACGCGGGATGGCCCCACGACAAGCGTGACCGCGAGGCTACAAACGCCTACAGTGCATACCTCATGCGCGACGTTGAAGGCACGTTTATAGAGTGGATAATCAGTGTCATGGAAGCTAGAGAGCAACGTCGCTAGGAGTGTTATGAGGACGGGTATCGGGAGAGGGAAAAGGAGAATTGTCGCGATATGGACGGTCGTGGCGAGGGTGAGTGATAGAGATTGACCAATGCGCACCACCGTGCGTTCGCCGTAATACGCCAACAGCACGAATAGCGCGGTGGCCGTTAGTAGGGTATGTGTTGGATGTCTTAGCGGCGACAGATAAACCTGCCCGATGACAAGGACAGCGGCCCCTAGGAACAACAGGCATAAATACCAGCGGAGCGTTAGGGGCAGATCGCGCACGTTACGTTTTCCAGTCCTTTTGGTTAGGTGTCTTGCACATGGTAATGTACCATGTGCGTTTTAGTTGGGCAACAATGTGGAATGAGGAACGAGGCGCGTCACGTATGATCGTTTCCCACCGCTGGCATATCGTCGAGAGTCCCGCACACGGAGAACGTCATCATCACGTCGGCCCAGGCCTCCGCCTCGCGCTCCTGCTCGACCGCGTAGACGCCGGTGGCGAGCTGCGTGTGTTCGAGGACAATGTGCGCGATGCCGTGCCACTTGGCGTGTTCCTGCTCGGCTTTAGGGACATTGCTTGGGTAGGGGATCATGATGTCCTTGTCTCGTTTCTCGGTGCAGGAGTAGGGGGGCAGCCAGCCGCGTGGGAGGCCGCGGCGGGCGCGCACCTGGTCGAGGGCGTCGCGTAATTCGGCGGTCGTGAAGGGCGGGGTGAGTCCGAAGTCGTCGCGGACCATGCGCAACTACTCCGCGCGTTTAGCCGCGTCGTCGGTCGGGGCGATGGGCGGGGACAGCTCGCCGCGCGCGTAGACCTCGGCGGTGGTGTCGTCGCGCGGCTGCCCCTCGCGCGCGCCGGGCGAGGTACTGGGGCGTTTCCTCGATCAGGTGGACGACATGGCTGTGCAGGGCGTGGCGATTGCGCTCAGGCGTGACAACGCCGAACTGGCCGCCGCCGGGGATCAGTACCTTGAGCGCCGTCACCATCTCGTCGGGCGTCGGCGTCCGCTCCGGGTAGCTGCCCGAGAGGTGGTAGTGCTCGCCGCGTTCGGGCTCGTCGTCCACGGTGATGAGGATGCGCAGCGCGCCGTCGGGACCGCGCTTGGTCCTGTAGACGGACGCGTGCTGTCCCTGATCGGCGTGCTGGCGGCTCTCCCCCTGTTGGTAGTACAGGCGCCGCCCATCAGCGAGCGTCACGTCGCGCGTGGGCAAGGTGCGCGTGGGCATTGGTCCTCTCCTCTTCTGCGATCTAGGGGATGTGCAAGACGCATCACCCCCCCTTCCCCCCATAGCATACGACGTCGACAGGTGATCGTGCGGCCGTTTCCTATCGCCGCGGCGACGCTCCGAGTGACCGATCCACCGGGGCCGAGAGGATCGCCTGCCGGACCCTGCCCCCCCTACCCTGTGCCCCGTCGCTGCGCGCGGGGCCGGCCCTCCGCGCCGTGGTGCTGGGACCATCCGTGGTCCCACAGTGCTGTGGTCCCAGGACCACCCGTGGTCCCTACCCCAAGATAAAGGGCTGGGACCACGGTGGTCCCACAGGCCCGATTTCCCGTGTGAAACGAGGGACCACGCGGGGACCACGGCTTTGGTCCTAGCACCACGGTTGGTCCCACGGAAACGGCCCGTGTGGTCCTAGGGTAGGACCACGGATAGCGCCTCCTGGTCCCAGGGTAGGACCACGAAAATGTGCCCCGTGGTCCCAGGTGTCGCGGCCGGTGGGACCACGACAGCGCGCCGTGTCGCGTTAGGCGGGGGACCCGCCTCAACGCTCCCCCGATAGGCTACCGCTGGTCGGTCGAGCGGGGCCGCACGGCGCGCAGGACGGCGCGGATGAACAGGACGGCGAGGGCCACGTAGGCGCCGACGAGGGCCGCGGCGAGGGCGGCGGCCACGACGTGAAGGGCGGCCGCGGAGGCAGGGGCCAGGGGGGTGAGGACAGCGACGAGGGGGCCGGTGAGGGCACAGAGCACGAGGGCGGCAAGGCAGAGCGTCCAGACGCAGGCCTGGGCGTCAGTCATGCGTCGCCTCCCGCCGCCCTGTTGTCCCACCTGGACGCCCTGTTAGTTATGTCGTGTGCCATGCCTTCCTTCCTCTGATGGTAGCCGCGCCCCAAAAGAACACACGCGATCGGCGTCTCACGCCGGCTAACGCATCTCCCTGCATCCATCGGCAGCTACTGTACACGGCGACGTAGAATTGACCCATTTGCGCGGAGACTCCGTCATTGACGTTTGCAGAACCCATTAGGTCTTCAAATGGGACGTACCAATAGACTTCATGTAGGTGCTAGAAGGCGTGGCGGCCCCTACAAACCGTGCTTGATTGGCTGGCGGCATATGGGTCTATACAACCGCAAACGTCAATGACGGAGTCTCGCGATTGCTGGGTCAAATCTCACTGGCATTGACACTACGATACCTTTGACCACGATAGCCGTGCGTGGCTTTCGTCCGCTCGCGTGTTTCTTGGCCGGTTCGGGGCGCACGGAGGCGCGCAGCGCTGGCCTGGATATGCACCCATGCCTGTCGGCCATGCGGCGCGTGTCGCTGACATAGCGGTCCGCGCAGCGCTGCCCCCACCGGGGCACCCGCCGTCCCGTCGGCTGTCCCCCCTCAGCCGTCCCCCGCCCACCCGACGCGCCCCTTGCCGGCGTCCTTGGCCGCGTAGGCCGCGCGGTCGGCCGCGCCGACGAGCGCCTCTCCCGTGCGTGCCTGCCCCGGCAGCGCCGCGACGCCGAGACTCGCCCCGACGCCGACCGTTGTCTGGCCGGTCGCCACCCGGATCGCCGCGATCGCCGCGCGGACCCGCGCGGCGACATCCGTGGCCTCGTCGAGCGTCGTCGCCGGCAGGATAACCACGAACTCATCGCCTCCGTAGCGCGTCGGCACATCGGCTCCGCGCACGCTGGCCCGTAACGCCGTCGCCACGGCCACGAGCGTCGCGTCGCCGACCTGGTGCCCGTGCATGTTGTTGATCACCCCGAAATCGTCCAGGTCGACCATGATGAGGGCCAGGGACCCGCCCGCACGCTCCGCCCGGGCCACTTCTTCGTCCAGGCGTACCTGGAAGGCGCGACGATTGGGCAGGTCAGTGAGACCGTCGGTGGCGGCCAGGGCCAGCGCGGCCGCCGCGCGCGCCTCGGCCGCTTGCGCACGGGCACGGGCGCGTAAGGTCAGGGCGACGACGACGAGCGGCAGGGCCAACAGCCCGAGCGCCACGGGGTCGTACCGCCAGGTCAGCGCGGCCAGGACGCCGAGCGCGAGGTCGGCGAGCGCGAGCGGCGCGAGGGGACGGTGCTGCTCCCCCCATAAGCGCCACGGCGCACGGCCGGCGCTCAGGGCGTGGACGACGAGGAGCGGGGCCACATCGAGCGTGTAGTACAGCACGCCCAGGAGGACCAGGACGGGGAGGGCCGCGTCAAGGTGGCCGGGGCGCACCAGGGCCGTCGCCGCGGCGCCGCGGGCGCCCAGGAGATCGGCGAGCCCCACGGTGAGCAGGCCGTGGGCGACGTTGAAGGCCCGCGTGCGGCGTGGCAGGCGGGCGCGCCAGCGCCACCCGCGCATCACGAGCATGGCCGGCCCGGCGACGAGCAGGGGCAGCGGCCACGGAAACGTCAGGAGCGCGGCGACATAGAGCGCGCTGTCCAGGCTCCACCACAGCAGCGCGGTGACCGGTAGCACCTGCCATTCGGCCAGAAACGCCAGGGTGGTGAAGAGGGCCACCCCCGGCCACAGGGCACGATGGGCTAGCGCGAACGGGTCCCAGGCCACCAGCGCCAGCCCCGCCCCGACGACTAGGGCAACGGCGCCCGCATAGGTCGCCCAGAGATAGCCCCGTAGGGCCTGTGATGAGATCCCCACCGTACCCGCACCTCCCTCCCTGTCCGGCACACTCGACGACAGCGTGTCCCGTGCGCCGCGCGCGCTCTCTCTCTCTGTGTATCACACCGTCACGCTAGCGCGGCGCACCCCCTGTCGGCCATCACGCCCACGCCGACGCGCGTCCCTCCCTGTCATGGCGCGCCGCCGTCTTTGCATCACCCTCCGTGGACCCGCACGACCCGGAACGGCCCGCCGCCGTCGCTGGCCCGCGCGCCCCGCAGGGGATGGAACCCGTGTGGAGGTGACCAAGACCACGCTGCTAGCCGACGTGGCGCGCGCCGTGCGGCGCGGGGCGTACGGGTCGCCGTAGACGACGATGGGGCGGGCTACTCGTCGCTGGCCGACCTCACGCGCTTGCCCGTGGATGAACGCGAGAGCGACCGCTCGTGCGTCGCCACGCTGGCGACGGGCGCGGCCGACGGCGCCAGCGTGGCCTCCACGAGCGGCCCGGGGCACAGCTTGGGGCTGCGCGTCACGGTGGAGGGGGGCGAGGATCGGGCGACGTGGGACCGCCGCGCGGCGCTGGAGTGCGACCGGGCGCAGGGCGACGACGTGGGCCGCCCGTTGCCCGTGGGCGCGGGCGGCCCCTGGCTGGAGGCGTCGCTCTGGACGGTCGCGTCGTCCGACGCCACGCCGTGACGGGGACGCACCGGGCCGCCGGGGCGCGGAGGTCGCCGACGATCCGGGAGGACGCCTACACGCGCCCCTTCGCGCGGCCGACGCGGCCACGGGCGCCGGCACGACCCATGGTGGACGGTCGGGGGCGCATGACGACGCCCGCAACCTGCTCCTGCGGCGTCGGGGTCAGTCGCGCGTGCCGTCCACCGCCGGTGGATGCGCGGCCAGGTAGTCCTCCCAGGCGGCGACGGACCGCAGGGCGACGCGCGCACCGGTCCGCTGGTCCTCCACCTCCACCTCACACCACGGCGACGAGTGGAGACGACGCGCGCGTCGCACGGCGAATCCGGGTGTCCTCTCCACCCGCTGCCGCAACGCCTGCGCGGCGTCTCCATCCATCGCTCCGTCCATCGCTCCGTCCATCGCTCCCTCCGTTCCTCTCGTGCGCCGGGGGGGCGAGGGGCGAGATCCCTGACGTCGACACCTCCCCCACCGTCCACCGACCGCCGTCCGTTTCTTCTGTCGCTATGTTTACCACTGTCGCTATGTCTACGTCCCCGTACCGGAGATCGATCACGGCGCGGGTGTGCGCCCGCCCCCGCCGGGTCAGGGGCCGCTCCCCCCTGCTCATGGCGGCGGATGCCCCTCCTCCGGCGGCGCGGCGGGCGGCGCCGGCGCTGCCGGGAGCGCGGGGACAACGCACGCGAGGAAGGCGTCCACGACGGCGGGGTCCCACTGCGTCCCGCGTCCCGCGACGAGGCGCGCGGCCGCGACGGCGGGGGGCATCCCCGCGCGATAGGGGCGGTCGCTGGTCATGGCGTCGAAGCTGTCGGCGACCGCGATCACGCGCGCGCCGAAGGGGATGGCGTCGCCGCGCAGGCCGTCGGGGTAGCCCAGGCCGTCGAGGCGCTCGTGGTGGTGGCGCACGACGGCGGCCCCGCGGCGGAAGTCGGAGTAGCGCGCGAGGAAGGCGGCGCCGCCCGCGGCGTGCGCGCGCATCGCGGCGTGCTCGGCGTCGTCGAGCGGGCCGGGCTTGCACAGGACGGCGTCGGGGGTGGCGATCTTGCCCAGGTCGTGCACGCGCGCGGCGGCGACGATCAGGGTGGCCTCCGGCCCGCGCACGTCAAGGGCGGCCAGGGCCTGCGCCGTAAACGCCGTGACGCGCCGGCTATGGCCGCCGGTAGAGGGGTCGCGCAGGTCGACGGTGTCGGCGAGGTTCTCCAAGAGGGAGCGCGTCTGCTCCTGCAGCTCCAGGCTGCGCCGGAGGAGGTGGCGGAACAGCAGGGCGGGCGGCAGCAGCAGGACGAGCGCCCAGGCGTCGCGCGGGGCCAGGAGCGCGCCGAGGATACCGACGAGGTAGAGTGCGCCCTCCACCGCGCCGCCCTCGCGTACGAGCATCCGCACGAGGCGCGCCGGCGCCTCGCCCGTCGCCGTCCCCACCTCAAGGGCGACGGTGAGCGTATCACCGGTGTAGAGCGTCGCGGCGGCCAGGACCACGGGGAGGTGAGCCGCCAGGCCGCGCACCCCCACCGACGCGGGCGGCGCCAGGCGGAGGTGCGCGACGAGGCCGGCCAGGAGGGCGACGATGGTCCAGCGCCCGATGGCGCTGGCGATGTCGCTCGGCCGCGAGCCCTTGGCGCGGCGTTGCGCGAACTCACCGAGCAGGAGCGCGAGGCCGGCGCTGGCCGCCGCCAGGGGCGGCGGGACGACCGCGACGAGCAGGACAAGGGGGAGCGGCTGGAGGGAGAGCTTGACGCTGCGGGCGAGGTGGACCGGAGCGAGCTTCGCGGCCACGACCGCCGCGCCCAGGGCCGCCGCAAGGGCGAGGGCGGGTGGGTCGAGCGGGGGTGGGGCGACGCGCCAGGCCAGCGCGAGGCCGGCCAGGCCCAGCGCCGCCAGCACGACGCCGAGGAGGGGTTGGGAGACAGGGGGGCGCGGGTGGGCGCGTCGCCCCGCGCCCTCGGTCGGGAGTATGTCGGCCATCCTCGGCGACACCTTTCTGCTCCGTGTCTCACGGTGGCCGCGCCCACGCGGCGTCGTCCTAGCCGGGCGCGCCCACCTGCGCCCGGCTAGGATGACGCCGGCACCCGCACCTGTAGGGGCTGCCGGTCCCACCCCAGGGCCGCGCCCAGCGTCGTCGCGAGACCAACGACCACCTGCGTGTGCGCGGTCACGGCGACGTGCGACGTGGCCGTCGTGACCACCGTGACGCTCGCGTAGGCGCCCGGCGCGGCGTCGGCCAGGGCCTGGAACGACTCGCGCAGGCCCATCAGGCCATCCGTGCCGACCCAGCCCAGGACGTGTGTCCCTACGGGGATGTGCAGGGTGTAGCTGACGCCCTGCACGTCGGCGAGGTTGTCGGCGATGTCGGCGCTCAGGTCCACGGTCGCCCCGTCGGAGAGGAGCACGGCCGGGTCGGAGCGGCAGAAGTCGTAGGCATGGGCCGCAGGGCCGCGGGCCAGGGCAAGCAACAGGGCGGCGGCGAGGACGGCGCCTCCGGCGAGGCGGAGGGCGTGGCGGGCGGTACGGGCGGGCACGGTCATAAGGGGTTATCCTTCGCGGGCGATCACACTCTGTCAAGGACCTATCCACATAGGCGCGGCTACATCGACGCACATACGCACCCAATATAGCACATTATGCGCATGAATGTGATGGAGCGTGACATCGGTTGGGGTGGCTGTGCCGAAAGAAGGGCGCCATCGGGGGCCATCGCGTTGGTGCTAGCGTGACGGATGGCTCCCCCCGATGTGGAGCCTCTGGGGGTACTCACACGACAATGACGCCACGCTGCGCGGGCAGGGGAGGAGCATGACGCCATGCGCAGAGCGACCATGGCGCTCTATCCGCGCCCCGTCGGGTGTGACGGGAAGAGATCGAGGCCGGCTTTGGCGGCAGCTTTGGCGAGGGCGAGGCGAAAGAAGGGATCGGCAAGGGCGATGGGGAGGCCGGGGAGGACGCGCTGGTAGACGCCGGCCAGGCCGGCGCGGATGAGGCGGCGCAGCTGCTGGGCGCCGTGGCATACCGGGCCACCAGGGCTGTTCGCCAGGGCGGCGATGAGCGCGGGGAGGTCGTGGCCGGCAACGACGCGGGCTAGACGGTCGGGGGTGAGCGGACGGGCTGCCGACGTGGGCTCGGCGGCGAGGAGGTGCCCCGCGACGACGACGAGAAGCGCCACGGCGGCGCGCTCGTTCCAGCCCGGCCCGCTGACCGGCGGCCGACGCGTCGGCCGCCCTCATGCCGGTGTTCCCCTCATAATGCGTCGATCCGCGCGTGACGCCGGTTCATGGTCTCCTCGATCCAGGCGAGCACGTCGTGATTCGTGAAGTCCTGCAACGTGATGTGGACGAAGGGTGCGGTTTCCTCGGGGACGAGGGCGGCGGCCTCAGTCGTCAGGTCGCGCAAAGAAGTGGCGCGCAGATACGTGAGCAGGTCGCGGTACGTCGCGCCGGGGGTGACGGCGCGGACGACGACGCAGGCGAGGGCGACGAGGCCGGCGGTGAGCCAGTCCTCGGCGATGGCGGCCTGGTCGTCCAGCGTGGGGTCGACGGCGTCGGCGGTGGCCTCAATCCACCACCAGGCCACGTCCTCTAAGCCCTGTTGCCCGGCTGGCAACGGCGTGTCCAGGTCCACCTCGTCGTTGTCGTCGCCGCCGCCCCCATTGTCCCGGCGATCGTCGCTCATCCTATCGCCCATCGCGCCTTCCCCCTCCCTCCAGTATCGCAAACGCGACGGGACGACGCCGATGACACGGCGCTCCACGGCCACGACCCATGAGGGAGGGTGGGGGCAGTGCGGTGGTCGCTCAGGAGGCGCGCGGGTCGTGCTGGCGGTGCCGGCGGCGGTCCCCTCCCAAGACCTGTGCGCGGGGCGACGACGACGGGTGGCCGCGTCACCGTCACGTTCCGCGATCAGCCGTGAGCGCGGACGCCTGGCCCTCACCTTGCGGACCTTTGGTCGCGAGACGCCGTCGTGGTAGGTATCGTGGATCATCGACTAAGTGCATCCTGTTTCTCGGCTTGTGTGCCGTCCCCGAATGGGGGAGTCAAGTCGTCCCCGATCGCGTCTAGGTCGGGTAACGCGCCCAGTTGTGTGCGTGACAGGGTTGCAGCGCATCAAGAGGGTTGTCGGGCATCGGGTATAAGGTATAGGGTTGACCAGCGCGTCGAGGTCTACCCAACTGCCGTGTTCTCATCCTGATAGCAACGACGCCTGCGCTGAAAGGGAGCATAGCGTCAATACCCCGCGTCCGTCCGTACCCGCTCGACCCACGCGGCCCACCACCGCACACAGAATAGTTCGCCGGTCGGTCGATGTTCAACTTCGATCTCCCAATAGGGCGAGCCCTCCGGTTGCATGAGGCGCACGACGCGGTAGGACTCCGGTTCCTGGTCGATGTCGCGGCGCAGTTCGCGTGCCTCGCGCCAGCCCATGCGCAACTCGTCGGGGAAATAGTCGGGCGACAGTTCCATGGTATAGGTATCGGCCCTATCGACAAACGATGATAGCCACCCTCAGGTACTTTCGACTATCCCCATACGAGGGGTATGTTGAGCGCGCGACATAAAGAGCGGCGGGGGAGGTGTAGGTCGTTAACCTACACCTCCCCCGCCGCTCTTTATGTCGCGCGCGATTTGAGTTAATCGACGTGCATGACGTCGGGGGCGACATGCGCACTATCGACGTGCATGACGGCGACAATATGTGACTGCGAGACACCGTCGACGTGCATGACGGCGAGCTTGGCACCGCTTTGGGCACCAACAGCAATAGCGGCGGCGGCGGCGACGGCGACGGCAAGGCGAGCGAGAGTTCGAATCATGTGCCCTCCTCCTAGGAGATGAATGGTGACTGGTACTAGCCCATATGGGGCAACCCGTTTGGGGTCACCACCATAGTACTAATTTCCCATAGGTGTGTCTACACGTAATTAACTCCCATAATTAACTCCCATAATTAACTCCCATAATTAACTCCCATAATTAACTCCCATCCTTGTAATCAGTGGGAGTTATTGACCCGAATCCTGACGAGAGGCTAGCCCAATCGGCCCTCCCCATGTTTCCCATCGTGCGCCACGACGGTTTGGCTGATAGTAATGTTGTACACAGGTATAGCGAGGGACGCCTCTGAGGACGGGATCGCATGACCACACTGCCACGCGCTTTGCGCGCGTACCTTGTCGCGCTCGTGAGCATGGTGGCGCTACTATTGCTTCGCGGGGCGCTCACGCACGGGCCACTTCTCCCTGTCGTCGTCCTGGCGGCTCTCCTCTTTGGCGGCCTGGTGTTTGTGGGTGAGCGGGTCACCTTTCGTATCGCGGGCGTTCGCCATAACCTCGCGGCCAGCGCGCATGTCGCCACGATCGCGCTGTTGCCTCCGCCACTTCCGTTGCTCATCGCGCTCACGACAGCCAGCGTCACGCAGTTCCCCGGACCGCGCGCCTGGTATAAGAAAGTGTTCAACGTGGCGCACACGACAGTGGTCGTGGGGCTGGCAAGCCTGGCATATGCCGCGCTCGCCCCCGCGGGCTTGACGCTCCAGCCGGTCGCGTTCTTACTGCATCTCCCTGCTTTGCTGATCCTGCTTGTCAGCTACGTCGCGCTCGACCATGTGCTACTGCGCCTATTCTTCTTTTGGGCGGCGCCCCCGCCTCGGCAGGTCACGCGGCGTGATGTCCTCCCCGAGGAGGCTGTGCCCGCGATGCTGGCCGAACTGGGCGCTTTGCCGTTTGGCCTGTTTGGGGCCGTGCTCTACCAGGTCCACCCCGCCTTCCTCCTGTTGCTGGTCACGCCCATCATGGTCCTGTATGTCGCATTCAGGACTACGGCCCGGCACGCCGACACCCTGACCGCGCAGGCCCAGGCCCTGGGACGGCGCAACGTGCAACTGCGGACGGTCGTCACGACGGGGCAGGCGCTGCGTGTCCAACGGGGCGCGACCGATACGCTGCGACGCGTGGCGACCAGCGCACAGGCCCTCTCCGGGGCGGCGGCGGCGGGGGCGTATCTGTGCGACCCCGACGATCCATCGCGGCTCGAACGGGTGGTGTTGGAGCCGGACGACGCCCGTCACACAGGGTCGGCCTGGCTGGCGCTCCCGGCAGCCGGACAGGGTTTATCCGAGGAGCCCGACGACGAGGGACGAACAACGGTGGTCGTGCCGGTCGAGGTGGTGCGCGATGACGAAAGCGTGGCCGTCGTCGGGGCGCTTCGGTTGATGGGCCTGGACCGGCTCCTGACCGACGACGACCGCGACATGCTGACGCTGCTGGCGACGCAGGCCGCCACTGCCCTGGAGAACACGCGTCTCCACGAGCGCGCCATTGCTCAGGCGTCTGAGGACGGCCTGACGGGTTTGCTTAACCATCGCGCCTTCCAGGATCGGACCGAGCAGGAAGTGGCACGGGCACGGCGCGGCGGTCACGCGCTCGCCGTGGTCATGATCGACCTCGACGGCTTCGGGGCCATCAACAACGCGCACGGGCACCAGGCCGGCGACGTGACGCTCGTCGCCGTGGCGCGCTGCCTGCGCGCGCAGACGCGCCAGGCCGATGTCGCGGCGCGCTACGGCGGCGACGAGTTCGCGCTGATCCTGCCCGAAACCGACCTGGACGAAGCGTTGAGCTTGGCCGAGCGTATCCGGGAGGAATTGTCACGCCTGACGATGGTGCATGGACCGCGCGCGATCCACGTCACCGCGTCCATCGGCGTCGCGGCCCTGCCCGACCACGCCACCAACAGGGAACACCTCATCGGCGCGGCCGACCGGGCCTCCTACGCGGCTAAACGCGCCGGCAAGAACCGCGTGCGTCAGGCCGAAGTCGGCGCCCTTCCCTATGACCCCGTGTCCCTGGCCGCCCAGTTGGACGACGCCAACCTGGCCACGGTCGAGACCCTGGCGGCGACCGTGGACGCCAAGGACGCCTACACGCGCGGCCACTCCGGCCGCGTCGCTGGCTACGCCGCGGCCATCGCCGCCGCGCTCGGTCTGCCCGAGGCTGACATCACGCGCATCCGCCAGGCGGGCCTCTTGCACGACGTGGGCAAGATCGGCGTGCCCGACGCCATCCTGCTCAAGCCGGGCGCGCTCACCGATGAAGAGTTCGCCGTCATCAAACAGCACCCGGAGATCGGCGAGCGTATCCTGCAAGGATTGCCCTTCCTGGCCGAGATCCTGCCGGCGGTGCGCCACCACCACGAGCGGTGGGACGGTCGTGGCTACCCGGATGGGCTCAGTGGCGACGCTATTCCCCCCGACGCGGCGATCCTGGCGGTGGCCGACTCGCTCGACGCCATGACTAGTTCGCGCACCTACCGGGTGGCGTTGTCCGTGTCCGAGGCGATCCGCCGTGTGCGGGAGGGAACGAGAGTACAGTACGATCCGCGCGTCGTCACCGCCTTCGACCGGGCGCTCGCGGACGGAACACTTGTCGTCCCGCGCCCGCACACAGGCCATCTGACGGTGTGCCCGAGCGTCGCGTAGGGTCACCCCGGCACCACGCCGCAGCGGCGTGGCGCCGGGGTGGTGAGTTGAGAAGAAGAGGACAAAGACAGCATGGCTTACCTCGATCCGCGCGTCGTCGCGCGGTGTTGTGCGTGTGGGGCGACGCCTGGACAGGGCGCACTCTCGCCGGTCCACCTGCGGCTCACGCCGCGCTTCCCGTTCATATGGGTGCATCGGGGACGCGCCCCGCGCGCCTGGTGGCGCTCCTGTCTCGCTGCATGGCACGCGGACCCGACGGACCCGGACGCGGGCGTGCGCTATCTCTGCCCAGCGTGCCTGCCCCTCGCACGGAGTACATCGTCATGCGCGCCAGTCGATGCGTCGGAGGCCCCAGCGCCGTTTCCGTCCGATGATGTGCCCGTGCCCATGTCATACAACGCGGTGCACGCGTCGGCGGGACGGGGGGGAGTAGGCGACGAGTTGGCGCGGCATATCCTGGACCTGCGTCAGGTGTTCGGTCGATCCGCGATGATCCACGGGGCGACCAGGGAGGGCCATCGCGGTATCGAGGTGGCGCGCGGGTCTGTGGCCGTGCGCTGCCGCGCGTGCGGCCAGGACATCGCCCACGTCGCCGATCTCGCCGGCGCCACCGTCGAGGACGACCCAATGTACGAGTATACCCCTGCCGGGCTACACGCCTGCCCCGCTATGTCTACGGTAGCTGAGGCCAACGACGGGGAGAGGCCCGACGAGGGGCCGTCACACCGCACACCCCTCGTTTTGTCACACGCGCGGGGGGCCTGGCGGGCGCCACGCCCCGCAAGCTAAGGTGAGTCGTCTGCCGCCCTGCCCCTGTCGCGCGCCCGCGTGACCTACCCGTACCATGCGCCCCGTCGCTGCGCGCGGGGCCGTCGTGTAGGGGGACTGGGACCACGGGTGGTCCCATGTCGTCGTGGTCCCCGGACCACGCCTGGGACCGCGCCCAAGATAAAGGGGTGGGACCACGCTGGTCCCATGGGGCCGATTTCACGCCTAAAACGAGGGACCAACGTGGGACCATGGCTTTGGTCCTAGCACCATGGTTGGTCCCACAGAAACGGCCTGTGTGGTCCCACAAAAACGACCCTATGGGGCCACGCTGGCGCGCCCTGTCGCCCCACAATGAGGGTCGTCCCATCGCTCCCCCAACAGGCTAGCGACAGCCGTTCAGGCGGGGCCGCACGACGCGCGGGACGGCGAGGATGAGCAGAACGGCGAGGGCCACATACGCGCCGACGAGGGCGGCGGCGAGGATCGCGGCCACAACGTTGAGGGGCGTCGAGGAGGCATGGGCCAGCGGGGTGAGGAGGGCGGCGACGGGGCCGGTGAGGGCCGCGAGCGCGAGGGCGGCGAGGCAGAGCGTCCAGACGCGGGCGCGGGCCTGGGTAGCCTGGGAGTTGTTCACGCATCACCTCCCGCGGTCTGTCTCCTGTACGCGTGATGTCGCATGTACCACTCCTCGCCCATCTGTGCCCGTCGCATGTCCCCTTCGTCCGAGACGCAGAGATCGCAGCGGAGCGTGCCAGGCGGGGCCGGCCGTGCGCAGGTGGCGCACGTTTCCGCCTGATGGGCGGGTGCCGGCGCGGCCCGTGTTAGGGGTGCGTCGGATGGCGCATCGTTGTCCCACATAGTCACGCACTCCGGCCGTCGTCGTCGTTGCCGGCGCGCTCTAACCAGGCGAGATCGGCGCGCAGGATGTGGAGCACCGTGGCCGTGTCGGCGGCGGCGATCTCCGTCAGGTCGTTCTCACGCCCCTCCCGAAGCTGGATGATGCCGAGGTCGCGCAAGCGGACCTGCCCCGGATCGACGGGGGTCGGCGGCGTCGGTGTGACCGGCACAGCGGCCGCCGGCGGTGGCGCGGGGGCAGGCGGTGGGCCACTGGGGAGGTCGCCCAGGGCGGCGCGGAGCAGGTCGCCGACGTAGCGGCCAGCCGGAACACCCCGCGCGGACGCCTCGGCGCGCAGGCGCCGCGCCAGGTCCAGCGGGAGGCGGATGTTGATGCTGCGCACGGCGTCCTCGGCCTGCCGCCGGCGCCACGCGGCCAGCCGCTTGTCGTCGTCGGGACGCGGCGTGGTGTAGACCATCGCGCTCGCCCTCCTCTTCTCTGTCCGTCTCGCCGTTTCTCCCCTCAGTATCACGCACCGTGCCCGTGGTCGCCGCGTGTGCGCCGGTGTGGAGAGCGCCACGCGCACGATAGGGGGTGCGTTGAAATCCCTACGTTATGTCGTGTTCCCCTGCCACGCCTGCCCGCTTCGTGCAAACATTGCCCCGAAGGAGTGCATCACCTTGGCTTCTTCGGGGCGTCGCAGGAATTCGACGCAACTCTTTCATAACCCGCCGGAAAGGCGTACTGCGAACGGGTTGGCGTACGTTACCTCATCCGATAGGGGTGACGGCGACATCCACGTTGGCTTGATGGCTGAGAGTTCTCCTGGTCACCACGACCCTGGTTGGACGTATGGATGAGGGTGGTAGCCAAAACAGGGACGCGACGGGCCGTGTGGGAGCGTTAGGGCGGCGTGGAAGGCCGCAAAGTCGGGGCCGTTGCGAGTAACCCTATTGTTCCCCCGCGCCTGGCCCGGCCACACGCCGCGTCCGCATCACGGATGGATCAGGTCGCCGGGCCAACAGTGATCGCGCTACAAGTGATAGGGATGCGGCCCAAAGTCGGCGCGGTAGTAGTCCTCGGTGTGCGTGCCCGGTGGGATCAGCGCGTCGACGCGCTCCCGGTCCTCCACCGTGATCGTCACGTCGGCGGCCGCGAGGTTCTCGTCCAATTGCGCGACGCTGTTGGGTCCGAGGATCGGGCTCGTCACGCCGGGCTGCGCGGTCAGCCAGGCCAGGGCGAAGGCGGTCATCGAGCACCCCTTCTCCTTGCACAGTCGCTCCAGGCCCTCCAGCACGCGCCAGGTCCCCTCGCTGAAGTCTTCGGGCTTCTCACGCGCGTTGGACGGCGCCGCCTGTCCGCGCCGGTACTTGCCGGTCAACTTGCCGCCCGCGAGCGGGCTCCAGGGAATCACACCGACCCCGTAGGTCTGGCAGAACGGGATCAACTCGCGCTCGACCCGCCGATCGAGCAGGTGGTACGGTGGCTGCTCGGAGATGAAATGGTTAAGTCCCCGGTCCTTGGCGACCATCCACGCTTCCATGAGTTGCCAGGCCGCGTAGGTGCTCGTGCCAACATAGCGCACTTTGCCCGCGTGGATCAGGTCGTCGAGCGCACGCAGCGTCTCGTCAATGGGCACGCTCGACTGCGGCCGGTGGATCTGGTAGAGGTCGATATAGTCGGTCCCCAAGCGGCGCAGCGAGGCGTCGCAGGCCTGGATGATGTTGCGGCGGTGGTTGCCCTGCATGTTGCGGTCGTTGTCGTCCATCGCCCCATGGACCTTGGTCGCCAGCACCACGCGCTCACGCTTCCCGCCGGCCAGGGCGCGCCCGGTCATCTCCTCCGACACGCCGCGCTGATAGACATTGGCGGTATCAATGAAATTACCGCCGGCGTCCAGGAAGCGGTCGACCATGCGCGTCGCCTCGGCCTGGTCGGTCTTGCCGCCAAACATCATCACGCCCAGGCACAGCGTACTAACCTGCACGCCGGTGCGTCCCAGTGGACGATACTCCATCGTTAGTCCTCCATTCATCACGGCCACGCGCCCGCTCCGAGCGCGGTCACCTGAGGAATAACGCCGCATGAATGGGGCCACGCCGCGTGCCCCTTGCATAACTGGACCAACTACACCTACGCTGCTGCACGCCGCATCAGTACGGTGATAATCGCATCGTTATTAGTTCATCTTCGCAATAAAGAGGGTATAAGCAGTATTTTCAGGCCACCTGGCGCGATGAGGAGCTAGAGACGCGCTGATCGACGTCGTACGAGACTTCGGTGACCTGAAGGGGGTCGGAAAATGGCGCATATGACCTCTCACAGTATTACGAAGATGAACTATTAGACTCGTTGCAGAATAAGCATGGATGACCGTGACGAGTGCTACATAGCGCTCTATGCGGCCAAAACGGAGCCTTTTATGGATCAAAGACCCTGCTAACAGGACTTGTAGGAGCGCTCCCGTTATTCTGTGTCAACGCCAGTGAGATTTGACCCAGCAATTGCGAGACTCCGTAATTGACGTTTGCGGCTGTATAGACCCATGTGCCACCAGCCAATCAAGCACGGTTTGTAGGGGCCGCCAAGCCTTCTAGCACCTACATGGAGTCCATTAACACGTCTCACTTGAAGACCTAATGGGTTCTGCAAACGTCAATTACGGAGTCTCGGCGCAAATGGGTCAATTCTACGTCGCCGTGTACATCTGCAACGAGTCTATTGTACGGATGCGGTGTGTAGCCAACACAGCCTAATGAATAAGGGAAGGCTATTGACGAATTTACTCAATGACGCTCTCTCGTCCAGCCGTACACCGTGCGCAATGCGCTAGTCGTGCTATCGGCCAAAGTCAATGCAAGCTGGGGTTGTGGCCTCGGTCACGTGCCCAGTCGCGCTCAACTGGCCCGTTATCGAATCGATACGGAAAGTAACAATCGTGTTGCTGTCCTGATTCGCCACGAAGAGGAACGTTCCTGTTGGGTCGATGTTGAAGTCGCGCGGCGTCCGTCCCTGAGTTGGTTCATGTCCCACATAGTTCAGCATCCCCGTTGTAAGGTCGCTTGCGAAAATGACGATACTATCATGCCCCCGATTGGAGCCATAGACAAATCGCCCCGATGGCGCCATACGTACGGCTGCAGTCCAGTTCGTCCCCGTGAAATGGGGTGGTACAGTTGAGAGACGCTGAATCGGGCGCAGCCTCCCGGTGATCGCGTCGTACGCACAGGTGACCATGGTCGAGTCAAGCTCATTCATCACATAGGCGTAGCGGCCATCTGGACGAAAGGCTAGATGGCGGGATCCTGCTCCTGGCTGTACGGAGCAGGCATCGTTGCGGACCAACCTGCCGTCCGTCACATCCAGGCGGTAGCTCACAATCGCATCCAGCCCCAGATCCACAACGAGTGCGAAGCGATTAGCCAGATCCATACCTGTCCAGTGCACATGCGGTCCCTTTTGGCGCTCCGGGTGAATGCTCTGTCCCATATGCTGCACGACATCAGTCGCTGCACCCAGCCCTCCGTCCTCCTGGACCGGCAATACGGCGACACTACCGCTGTCATAGTTGGCTACAAGTACCCAACGCCCTTCTCTATCCACACTCACGTAGTTCGGGCCAGAGCCATACGAAGACTGATGATTGAGAGGGGTCAACATACCCGTGGAGGGATCGATACGGAACGCGCGCACCCGCCCCTCAGCTATCTCCTCGACGCAGTAGAGATACCGACGGCGCGGATCAAGCGTGAGATAGGACGGGTTGACGACACCCTCGAGTGTATGGGCAAATGTTAGAGCCCCGGTCGCCGAATCCAAGTGGTAGACCTCGATACCGCCGGCTTTACCTGCGACATGAGGCATGGAGGGCGTATATGTGCCAATGCTGATATAGACCAGCATTGCGGTGGTCTCGTTCGTTGTCATTAGAGGGAACCCTCCTTATTCTCAAGACCGGCGTATCGTACTGCGAACTGGGCACGACTACTACCAGCCCGTCAACCCCAGCGCATGCCCAACAGCTCACCAGCCACATCGAACGCCTCAGCTATACCGTGACCCTGTCCCCGCACCCTGCGAAACGATTCGAGGCAACGTCCTCTAGGTCAGGCAAACCACGTGCCGCCATTGATCGCAGTCGTATCGCCGGTGACGAACGACGCCAGGTCGGAGGCCAAGTATACGACGACTCCAGCAACGTCGTCGGGAGTGCCGGGGCGCTTCAAAGGAGTGCTCTCAATCGTCATCCGCTGGTTTTCCTCGCTTGTGAACGTCTCGTGAAAGGGCGTGTCAAGGATGAGCCCAGGCGCGACAGCGTTGACCGTAATCCCCTGCGGAGCCAACTCCTTGGCCAGCCCGCGGGTCATACCAAGCATACCCGCTTTCGACGCGCTGTAAGCCATCGCACCAGCGCCTCCACCGTTCTGCGCGGCTAGTGATGACACGTTGACTATCCGCCCCCACCCCGTCGTCATATATGGCAGGACCGCACGCGTGCAGTAGAACGCGCTGGATAGATTAAGGTCAATCACCTTATGCCAGTGTGCATCATCCATCTCGGCTACGGGAACGCGCCCCACTAAACCACCGGCGTTATTGACGAGAATGTCGATATGACCGCCGAGGTGACCCGCTGCTTCGGCCACAACCCGATTGATGTTGACGCTGTCAGTGGCATCCATCTGCAGGGCCACTGCTGTGCGCCCAAGAGTTTGAATCTCCATTACGGTCTCTTGTCCAGCATGAGAGAGGTACGTCAGCGCGATGTTCGCACCACAACGTGCCAGGGCGACAGCAACCGCCTTGCCAATACCTACGTTGCCACCTGTGACAAAAGCCGTCTTGCCCGAAAGGTCGATATGTGTCAACTATCTGCTCCTCTGCTATTTATACACGCCGCAGGCACGGGGAGTGTGCCTTGTTGCTTTTAGACATGGTTCAAACGGACTTGACTAATGTTGTGCCAGTTGGATGCCTCAACGGGCAAGCTACATCAAGCGTGCGCTGAACCATGTCAAAGAGCTGCGATTCCCGGCGAAGCGCATCTGTGAGGCGGTTCACGCCACTCCCACGATGTTGGCTCCCGCGCTGGACAGAGCCAGCGCCCTGGCTCGGCCAATGCCTTTGCTCGCTCCGGTTACCAGAGTGACCTGCCCTGTGAGGCGATTCTCCGGCATCGACATCTCAACTCCTCAATTTCTTCGCCGCTGGACGCACGACCCACTTCCTGCTCAACACAGTAGTCCATCTTCGTATTACTGTGAGAGGCCATATGCGGCATTTTCGGACCCCTTCGAGGTCATCGAAGCCTTGTCTGACGTCGATCACGGCGCTTGTGGCCTCTCATTGCGCCACCCGGGCCAGTAATGTGGTACGGACCCCCATTATTGCGAAGATTAACTAGTGGTGATAGTCCGCTACTTCGCGGTGGATCCGCCATCCACACAAATGGCTTGGCCGATAATCATGTTTGCGGCATCAGATGCCAGAAAGACGGCTGTGGCACCAATCTCCTCAGGATTGCAAATGCGTCCGGCCACGCCACGTGCCAGGATTTGCTCACGCACCTCCGGGATGTCCATCGCGGGGCTGGTCATATCTGTCCAGGTCGCGCCTGGCGAGATTGCATTCACTTGCACGTTGTAGGGTGCCCACTCCACCGCAAGTGCCTTGGTAAGCATGATTAACCCTCCCTTGCTAGCCCCATAGGCCGCGTGTTCTGCCAACCCATTGATGCCGGCCTCGGAGGCGATGTTTATGATCTTGCCGTGCTTGCGCTCAAGCATCCCTTTGGCCGCAGTGATAGCGCAGAAGAATGGCGCGCGCAGGTTTACCTCCATAAGCCGATTCCATGTGTCCGGGGTCACTTCCAGCGAAGGCTCAACCTGGTTTGCCCCCGCATTGTTTACCAGAATATCGATAGGCCCCAACTCCTGTTCCACACGTTGAACCATCGCGGTAATGTGGCCAATGTCGCTTATGTCGCCAGCCACCGCGAGTGCATGGCGTCCCATAGCCCGGACCTCCTGTGCAACGCGTTCCGATCCGGCCTCATGCTGGCTAGCCACCGCCACATCGGCACCGGCTTCGGCCAAAGCGATCGCTATAGCATAGCCAATACCCCGACTCGCCCCTGTCACAAGGGCAATCTTTCCGGAAAGGTCGAATGTCAATGCCTTCATGTTTTCTCCCTCCTATGGCTCTTCGCGCGCAATCTCAATTGGGTGGTCCTCGCCTTAGACGAAGAAGGTGTTTGCGCGATCGTGACGGGATCGTAGCGCCCGAAGGCCCTCAGGTACATGACGGGTACCTAAGGCAACCCATTCGTCGTTGTATAACATGATCATGGTGTACATGGCCCTCTTCCCGAGTAGAAGCGTGGTGCATGTCCAGAGTTCTTCGCGTGGTCCTCTAAGTAGACAACGGTTGGATGCGTATTTCTTGCAGCCTCTTTGGCATGCAAGAACTTACTGGATGGACCACTTAGCGCTCTGTTCCTCAATACGACCATCAATAACGATCACGGGTTCATTCGGGCAGCAACGACGCCTGTTTACTCTGCCCCCACCTCGTGTGCTGCACCCAGGAGCGCGCTTTATACACACCTGTATTGAGGAACGGAGCACTAGCGGTCCATCCGGCAAGTTCCTATCATGCCATTTCGCTGTTCTCTCGCGCTAGACCACCGTATTTTACGCGTAGAAACAGACGCCGTGCGCAGGATGGCATGATCCTGAGAAAGGACACGACTTACCGGATGAACTACTTACAGCCTATCCGGAAAGTGCCTAAACACGCTCTCAGCGGCTGCCTAAGCCTCTCTGACGATTTTCCGGATAGGCTGTTAAGGGTCACGCCGCAAATAGGTAGGAATGCCTTGCAGCCTGGTGTGGTTGATAGCGGCCACGTTACAATCGTGAGTCGCTCTGTGGCGGCGCTTGACCAACTCCAATCAAATGTGGCATGACCCATAGCACTCAGCATCTTCAACGCCCCCTCTGTTTGATAAAGACAAACACCACGAGCAGGATGATAATTCCCTGCACCACCTGCTCGATGTACACGTTGACCCCCAGCAGGACCATCAAGTTATTCAGGATGCCAACAATGAGGACGCCACCGATCGTGAGCCCAACGCCCCCGACGCCACCAAAGAGGCTAGTACCGCCCACCACCACGGGGGCAATTGACGCCAGAGTCAATGGATCACCAATTGTTGGCTGCGTGTAGCCTAAGCGATTGATGGAGATAATAGCTGCTAGGGCAGCGCAGAGACCGGCGCATACGTAAACGAACAACTTCACGCGATTGGTGTTGATCCCTGAAACGCGTGAGGCGCGCTCATTCCCCCCCGTTGCATAGATATATGCGCCATAGCGGGTGCGCGCAAGAATGATCCAGGCCACCACGTTGATCAGTGCCCAGAGAACGATGATGAGTGGCACCGGTCCGATCTGGTCCGCGCCAAACATGAGCGACACATGTGCGTTCTCATATATGGGGTAGCCTCCAGTGAGCACATAGGCCGCGCCCAGAGCTACCTGCAACATGCCGAGCGTGGCAATAAATGGTGGCACGCGCCCGATGGTCACCAATAGTCCATTGATCAGACCACATCCGATCCCGACCACTAGACCCACGACACGTGGCCACACGGGACCATCATTCTGGAGCATTAGGATGGCTTCTGAGCTAAGCGCGGTAATTGATCCGAGTGATAGATCAATGCCACCCGTCAGGATGACCAGCGTTTGACCGACGGCTAGCACACCGGCAATACTATTCTGGGCCAGGATGTTCACGATGTTCCGTGGTTCCAGGAATACGCCGCCTGAGACAACTTGGCCGATGACGACGAGCAGCGCCAGCGTCACCCACAAGGCGTAGCGTGCGCTCAGATCGCGCCAGTGTATCCGGCTTAGAGCGGCAAGCTTCGGTACTGTTCCCTGCAACGTCGTGCCTCCTTCCCTGGGTTAACTAGGTTGGCCGTCCTATCACCTGCGACGTATCATGCGTGACCGGAAGATAACCGCGAGCCACAGGACAAGTCCGATAGCGAAGAAATCCCAAAAAGGATTGACGCCGGTCAAGTCCAATATGTTGGTCAGCATGGTCAGAATAATGACGCCGATGACCGCACCCGCGAGATTGCCTTCCCCGCCGAAGAGGTTAGTCCCTCCTAACACAACGGCGGCGATTGTCTGCAACTCGTAGCCAACGCCAGCCGTCGGCAAGGCGACGGTCGAGCGGGCCATAAAGATCAGTCCACCAATGGCGGCGCAGAGGCCCGAGAAGGTATAGACTAGGATAAGCATGGCCCCAGTATTGATACCCGACACGCGGGCCGCTTCGATATGCCCTCCCACCGCGTAGATGTGCCGGCCGAGCGGTAATCTTCTCAGCATGATGTACGTAATGAGAATCACGCCAGCCCAAATGAGTTGGGGATACACCCCCGTCCCGATAACGGCAAATGGGTGCGCGGGGACAGGGAGATTAATCGGAGCCCCGCTAGTCAAACTGAGCGCCACGCCACGCGCAATCGCCATCATCGCGAAGGTTACGATGAAGGGCGGGAGTCGTCCCTTCACCACGATCACCCCCGTGACCAGTCCTAAGCCCCCACATGTCATGAGGCTGGCGAGCACGCCGGCGACAATACCGTGACGCATAGCCAGTGCGCCGACCATCCCTGACAACGTCAGCAGCGCCCCGACCGACAAATCAATGCCGCCCGTGAGGATGACCGCGAACTGCCCCAAGCTAAGAACACCAATGATGGCGGACTGTTCCAGCACATCCACCAAGTTCGACGGCCTCAAGAAGAGCGGGGTCGCCACCGCCCCAATCACCAAGAGAATCGCTAGCAGCACCCAGGAACTGAACTCGACTATGAGTTGACGCCAGTTGCGCTGGCCACTACCTTGCCGGGCCGTGACTTTCTGCCACATCGGTGTCATACTGCCCCTCCGCATGCACTAGGCTGACAAGGACATCTGGGGGACGGCCTTCGTCAAAATCTCCTCCTGGGTTGTCTGTCGGCCGTCCAGTTCAGCGGTTACTCTCCCCTGCGACATGACGAGGATGCGATCGCTTAGGGCGAGGACTTCTGGCAACTCGGACGAGATCATAATGATAGCGAGACCTTGTGTCGTCAAGCCATCAATCAAGCGGTAGATTTCCTCTTTGGCTCCGACGTCAATGCCACGAGTTGGTTCGTCAAGGATGAGCACTTTACAGTGCGTGGCGAGGCATTTGGCGAGTACCACCTTCTGTTGATTACCACCGCTCAACCCCCTGACAGAATTCCTCAAATCGGGCACCTTAATCGCCAGGTCGTGAGCCAGGGCGGCCACCCGCTGGTACAGCGCACCGAAGCGAATAAAACCAGAGGGGGACATCCGTGGCAGAATGCTCAACGCGGCATTGTCCCGTACACTGAGAATGAGCACCAACCCATCAATCTTGCGGTCCTCGGGGACCAAGCTGAGACCCATTGCAACAGCCTGCTCTGGCGCGTGGATATGGACAGACCGCCCCATGAAGACCAGTTGCCCAGCATCAATTGGGTCCAACCCCATGATCGCCCGCGCTAACTCGGTGCGCCCGGCACCGACAAGCCCGGCAATACCCAGCACCTCGCCTTCATGCAGAGTGAAGCTGATATCATCCAGCACGCCGTGCCGGCGCAATCCCTGTACCCGTAGCACCTCCGGTCCGACCTCGGTTCCTGTGCGCTTGTACAAGTGCTCGCCGAGGTCGCGACCAACCATCAGACGGATGAGTTCCGGGATGGACGTATCATGTACTGCTTTTGTGACCACATACTGGCCATCCCGCAGGACCGTGACACGGTCGCCAATGCGAAAGACTTCATCGAGGCGGTGCGAGATATAGATGATACCCATACCTTGCTGCTTAAGCCGATCAACGACCGCGAATAGCACATCCAATTCCTTGCCACTTAAAACAGCCGATGGTTCATCCATTATGAGTATCTGGCCCTGGAGGGAGAGCGCGCGGGCCGTCGCGGCGAGTTGTTGGAGCGAGATCCCGATATCCTGCACGCGGCTACGCACGGAGAAGGCCACGCCCAACCCGTTCACCAGTGATTGAGCCTGCTCATACATGCGCTTATAATCCAGGGTGCCGCGCGGCGTGCGCGGTTCGTGCCCTAGAAAGATGTTCTCCGCCACGGTAAGCTGTGGCACGAGATCCAGTTCTTGGTAGATGACGCTGACCCCGAGATCGCGACGCTGACGAGGGTCCGCGCGTCCCGCCTCCTGCCCCCTGATGAGGATGTGTCCGCTATCCTGCGCTACAGCTCCTGCCAGGATTTTGATGAGGGTCGACTTTCCGGCCCCATTCTCGCCTACCAAGCAATGCACCTCGCCCGCACGGAGGTCAAGATTCACATCGTTCAGAGCGACCGTTCCTGGGTAGCGCTTGGTTAGGCCAATCGCCTCGAGAAGATGTCCCTCTCCCATAAGGCCTCCTTGCGGTGTGCTGGCCGGACAGTAAAGTGGCGCCCCGCCAGCACACCCGCGTATATCTCACGCGTTACACACGAGCCCTCTAATGCGCGTAAGCGATGTTATTCTTTGTCAAGTAGTCATAGGTGGCCTTCGCCTTGCTCCGCGCTGCAGGAGTCAGGCTCGTGTAACAGGTGAACGAGGACTTGATGTACGATGGAATACGCTTTCCCGCGAGTATGGCCCGGACCGCGGGCATTACTTCATGACCATAGTACGGAGGGACTGTACAGTCCGCCAAGAAGGTTCCATCTACCACCTCTTTTAGTCCCTGGAGTTCGACGTCTTTCCCTAAGATGGCGCCAAACAACTCGGTGCGCCCGGCGGCATTGATGGCTTTGAGCGCGCCTAAACCCATCTCGTCATTCTGGGCCCACACAAGCTGAATTTTTCCGGCGGGATACCGCGTCAGATAGTCTTCCATAATTGACAAGCCCGGGGCTCGCGCGTTTTGGCCATCCTGATTGGCAATGATCTTGATGCCAGGGTACTTTTGGATCACCTGGTGGAAACCAGCGTCCAACCCGAGCTCGGGGGATGACCCGATCACTCCCGCGATTTCCACGATGTTACCAGCGGGCTTGCCGTACTTCTTCGTGAGATAGGCAACTGCTACTTTACCGTAGTCAACACCCATTTGGGTCCAATCGATCGAAATAAGTTGCCTGTACTCCCCTTTGGGTGGCGAGACACCGATCGAGCGGTCGACGACGATGAGTGGCACATGCGCTGCGGTTGCCAATTGCTCAATGGGTGTCGCCGCTTGCTGTTCAGCGGGTTCGACGACAAGAACTGCCGGCCGCCGCTTCAGTAGATCCTGCACTTGGGCAACTTGCCGTGATTCGTCAGCATTCGCCTGTTCCCAGATCATGTTAAAGCCGGCCTTTTTGCCCGAATCCAACATGTCATGGGTATTGACTATGCGCCAGCTATTCTCAAGCCCTTCCTGAGAGAAGGCAATGAGGGGCTGCGCGGAGGCGGCATATGTAACATGCCTAATGGGGGGGGCGAGCGTAATCCCAAGTAGTGATAGGGTGAGCACGAAACGCAACTTCGACATCTTCGGCACCATTGTAGATACCCTCTCTCACATACACTCAAACGATAAAAAAAGGATGTGCGACTGAGATTTCATCGACGCACACATGAGCAATGATGACCAACCCTCTACGGGACCTCATTGGTCAACGCCCGTCACAATTCTTGTCCCCTCCTTTCGTCTACCCGTGCCATACGGTCGTTCACACGTGCGCCAGCCGCACGCCCATAGCGCCGTCCACGTAGAGGGTCGTGCCCGAGATATAGCCAGCCAAGTCTGAGGCTAGAAAAAGCACCGCGTGGGCCACATCCTCGGCCGTACCGAGGCGGCCAAGTGACTGCAGTTCCAGCGTCTCGCGCAATGCCATCTCACGCACGTCCGATGTCAGCGAATCAAGGTACGCGTGCCACATCGGTGTGTCAATGATTCCAGGAGCCACGGCGTTGACCCGGATCTGGTCACGGCCACAGTCAAGTGCCATTTGGCGCGTGAGCGATTCGATGCCCCCCTTAGACGCAGCATAGGCGGCGAACCGGGGAACCGTGGAGCGAGCGTGCCATGATGCCATATGCGCGATACTGCCGCTGCCCGCTCGGCGCATGGCCGGGATCGCATGCCGAGACATCAGGTAGCAGCTCTTGAGATTGGTAGCGATTACCCGATCCCACTCCTCTGGTTCCGTTTCCTCCACGCTCTTAGACAGCGTCAGGCCCGCGTTGTTCACCAGCATATGCAGCCCGCCGAACGCCTCGACCGTCTGGGCGATGCAAGCATGAGTACTGCTCTCGTCGGTGACATCCGTTAGTATGAACTGCGCGGACTGACCGGCGGCACGAATCGCATCGGCAGTGGCCGTGCCTGCTGCGGAATTGATCTCCGCTACCATTACGGCGGCACCGGCTTGGGCAAGCACGCGGGCAACAGTGTGCCCAATGCCGCGACCCGCACCGGTGACGATTGCCACCTTCCCATCCAACCGTATGTCTATGGCCATAATGCCCCCGCTGAGTGCGAGATATCGCCGTCGTTCAGCGCGCTTATTACCGTCCCCCCCGCCGCTAGCTCTTGTAGGAACCGGCAGCCCATTGTAGGGGAGCACGCCGCCGACTTCATCGCTCAGTGTCTGTCAACGAATAACCTACGTACGATAAGGATGCCTCGCTGGCGGTGGTCCTCTAGTTGCTCTCCAGTAGCCTGTCCAGGTTATTTCCTTGCGAACCCTGAAGGTTTGGCTGGACACTCTGTTACCCACGATATCACCTCTTGTCCGGCTTGGTGCAACCGTCCGTGGTCACTATAGCTTGTTAGATAATGTTTGAGAGATTCGGGCCATTGGTTGACGGTGGAAACCGCCTATGGATTCTCACACTGAGGGTCGGCTTTAACATAATCTACGCATCGTTCACCGCTGTACATCGCTTCGTTCTGACCCTTTACTTGACGATAACGGCGGTCACACTCGCCTCAGATGCGCGATTACCAACCTGTGGAGCAGTTCAATCGGCGATGCACCGCTGTTCAACGACTGTCTCGGTTGCCGGATAGGCGCCGGCAAGCCATTTCGACGCGCCGAACGCCCCATAAAGGGCAGAATATTATGTTAAAGCCGACCCTCCACACTTTATCTGAACGTCTATAGCACTCCTTACGCTGCCGTGTAGGCACGAAGGGCCTCCTCCTGGATCGTGATGCCGAGCCCCGCTCCTTGCGGGACCAACACCGTGCCATCGGGCTCGAGTTGGATCGGTTCAGCTAGCAACTCATCGCGCAGTGGATTGGGACTGCGATCGAACTCGAGCATCGGCTCGTTGGTCGGGGCTACGGGATGCGCTGTCGCTGGATAAGGTGGCAACGCCGCCGCAAAATGCAGCGCCGCCGCCAGTGCGACACCGGAGCCCCACACATGCGGCATGACCTGCACACCGAACGCACTGGCCAGCGCCGCAATCTTCATTGCCTCGGACAGCCCCCCCGCGCAGCACACGTCTGGCTGCGCGATGTCCACGCAGCGCTGAGCCAGGAGTTCTCGAAAGCCGTACCGCGTATACTCGCACTCACCGCCAGCCACCGCGAGATCAAGGGCATCTGCGACCTGACGATAGCCCGCTACATCTTCTGGCTGCACGGGCTCTTCAAACCAGTACACCCCCTCCCGTTCCAGTGCTCGTCCGATGGTAATCGCCGCATGTGCCGCATATGCGTGGTTGGCATCCACCATGAGCGGTAAAGGGCCACCAAGGCGCGACGCATCGTCTAGGGCTCGCCGTACCGCTGCCACACGGGCCACGTCCTCTGTCAGAGGGAGTCCGCCAATCTTCATCTTTAAGGCACGGAATCCTCTAGCAATATATCCAGACGCCTCGTCTGCCAAGGCGTCGATGTCCGTCCAACGATTGGGGTCGCCACGGTAATAGCAGCCGGTGGCGTAAGCCAGCAGGCGCTCACGGTGCGCACCCCCAAGCAGGCTGTACACTGGCTGTCCAAGAGCCTGTCCCGCGAGGTCCCAGCAGGCTATGTCAATCGCGCTAATCGCCTCGAGCGCTGTTGCCTGACGGCCCCAGTCGCGCGTGTATGCGTAGAGTCGCTCCCATAGTACGCCCATATGCAGCGGGTCCTCGCCCAGCACACGTGGCGCTAGCACGCGGTCAACCATCGTTGCTACGGGCTCCGGCGGCCCCCATTGTCCCCCTTCCCCCCAGCCGACGAGGCCGTCATTCGTCTTTAGCTGGACCAGGCAACTCGTCCGTTCGGGGAAAGGCGCCTGCGAAGAGTAGAAGGTATGCTCCCCAAGCGGACATCGCAGGACATAGCTCCGCACACTCACAATCTTCACGGAAGCGTCTCCCCTTCTGGCGTGATGTCATGTGCCGCCAGGGCAGCGAGCGTGTGATCGCGGGTGCATCTGAGATGGTCCCGCAGGGTGGTTATAGCAGTCGCCACGTCACGTGCGCGCAGTGCATCCAACAGCTGACAGTGTTCTGCAAAAGCAAGCTTATAAGAATGAGTACCTTTAGCAGCGAGTCGCCGGACCCAGTCCGTCCGATCGCGGAGCGACTCCATGAGTTCGCGTACGACGTCGTTGTCGCAGTGCTCGATGATCAAGTCGTGGATCATGTTGTCGATCGGCCCCAGGGCCTCCTCCTCATCGCCGGTGCGGGCCAGCATTTCTGCCGCCGCCGCATGGAGTGCGACCAGCTTGACAAGTGCTGCCTCCGGAATGTGCTGCACCGCTGTTTCGACAGCGAGACATTCCAGTGCGATGCGGGCGTCGAAGACGTCGCGGAATACCTTAGCATTCACCGGCACAGCATACACTCCGCGACGCGGCCGGATAACGACCAAACCATCACGCTCCAGCAGTCGCAGGGCATCGCGGACAGGAGTAGTGCTAATGTCGAACTCGGCGGCCACGGAGCTCTGGTCGACGCGACCGCTCGGTGGCATCACTCCTGTGAGGATGCGCTCACGCAGCACATCCCGCATCTGCAGAGCCAGTGTTTTCGTCACCAACTGTGCCACAGCGGCCTCTACCCCCCCCCGTAATATATTAGATGTTCAGTAGAAAATATCATATCACAAGTTGCCTGCACAGTCAATAGGATGCAATTGGGGAGGTGTACCCCAAAAAAGTGAACTCAGGCGGACCGAGCGCGTGGGGGGAGGAAGGGGCGCTGGTGACGCAGCGGCGTCAGACGCGGACGGGACGTCATCGCGGGCAGGGCGACCGGCGGGGCGGCGACCACCGGCGCGGGCGGGGCTTGCGGCGATCTGGCCGTCACGGGGGGCGCGGACGGGGGAGGACCTGCAGGTAGGGCGCGCCGCTGGGGCTGGGTCTGCCAGAAGCTGTCCCAGCGGCCGGAGCGCTGGAGCGCCCGCAAACTGGCGATGGCTTGGAGGCCGTCCCCGCTCCAGCGCATCCCCGCCCCCTTCGCGCGCGCCGTGATCAGGACCTTGCAGGTGCTCTCTACCGCGCCCGATCCGATGGGGAACTGCCGCGCCACGAAACGGGGATAGTCCAGGCGCGTCGCATGGGTCGTGACGTAGCCGATAGCGACGCGCACGACCTCCGCGACCTCGTTCGTCTCGGGGGGCAGGGCGGCCAGCGCGGCCAGGATGGGCGCGGCACCCTGTTCATACAAGCGGTCTTTGAGCGACTGCACCCAGCCGGCGGCCCGCGCGCTCCCAGCCCCGAAGACGGCGTTGCCCACGTCCCCGAGGTACTCATAGACGTGGTAGATGTCCACGATCTCGACCAGTTCAACGCCCTGGACGCGCAGGAAGTGCCGGGCGCGGTGCCAAATCCACTCCGCGCCGTCGCCCAGCAGGACGACGGTGCGCACCGCTGGCGTCCCCAGCCCGCGTCGGCACGCCTCGGCGTAGACCCGCCACCAGAACACCTCGGCCTCTTCGCCTCCAGCGCAGTAGCTCGCCTCACCCCAGGCCAGATGCGTGCGCCGTGTCTCGGTGTCGACTCGCAGCTCCAGCGGCGCGAAGGTCCCCACCTTCATCTCGTGCCAGCTATCCCGCTGGGGGGCTTGTACCCCGTCCACCGCGACGGCCAGCACGCGCGTGTCGATCGGTGCCGTCACCACGATCAGCCGACCCTGCCGCGCGGCACCCACGTCCGCTTGTTGAGCGGCCTCGGCCACCGCGCCGATCCCTTCCGTGTCCCGCCGCGCGGCTCACCGTCACTTTTAGTGCATAGGGCTGTAGTGCGCCTGGAGCGCCGTTGCGCGGTCATTCCCGCTTTGAAAGAAGTGATCGAAATAGGGCTTCAGCGTGGCGAGAAACCCTATGAAGCCCTTCCACGGCCCAGGGTTGTTGCCTACCACGTCGGGTCAGGCATCTATTAGCACCAAAAGTGACGGAGATTCCGCCGCGCCGTTTCGTCGGCGACCGTCACGCCAAGCATCTCCCGCGTCGCATCCATCGCCGTCTCAAAGGACGCCTCGATGCCCAGGCGGCACACCGCGCGGGTCAGCGTCGGCGAGAGCGTCCCTGGACCGAGCCCGATGCACACGTCGAGGGGTGCTTGCCCGCACCGACATGTGTTGCTGAGGTCGTAGGCCCGTTCGATGGTGTAGTCGCCGACCACACCCTGGATGTGCCGCTTCCGCATCAGGTCCACGCGTCGCATCGGCCCGTCACAGTGCGGCCAGGGGAGGCGCTCTGTGCCCTCACGCGCCGCCCGTCGCGCCAACACTCGTTCCACCACCTGGCCCAAGACCGCCCGTCCCACTGCTTGCAGTCGCCGTTCCAGGCCCGCCAGATCACAGTGCTCATCTCCGCTGTCGCCTCGCGTAGCGTCACCACAAAAAGGCTCCAGCGTTTGCCGCACCGCCGATTGCTCGGCGCAGGCCGTCGGGCCCATCGCCCGTTGCAGCCCCGGATCGCGGCGCAGGCGCGTGTTAATCTCCACCAATCCGTGTGCTCCGGCCACGCTGGCGATGAACCCGTCGTAGCGTTTGTCGAGCGGCGCGTGCTTCACCGTTTTTTGCGCGATCAGCATCCGCGCCCCGATCGGCGCGAACACGTCGCGCTGCCGCAACAGCACGCCCAGGCCCCCCATGCTTGCGTGCCCCCGTGCAATAGACTCGTTGCGGAATAAGCATGGACAACCGTGACGAGCACCAAATAGCCCTCAACACGGCTAAAACGGTGCCTATTACGATCCAAAGGCCCTGCTGTCAGCGCTTGGACAGACGCTCCTGTTATTCTGCAACGAGTCTAATGACTCGCCTGCGATGTCGTGGTAGACTGGTCCATAGTGATGACCCTCCTGGTGGTTGTACGCAAACATCCCTGCAGGAGGGCTCCATCACCTTCCGGGCCACCCCCCCCGCACGCGGTCCCTATTTTGGACCACATGTGGGTGTTAGGGAGGCCGCAGGGGGACGTGGGAGCAGCTAGAGATGGTTAGGGCGCCAATGAGATGGTTAGGGCGCCAACATGAGGGGGATACCGATGACCGATGACTTCCCGCGTTTTGACTTGACCGGACAGGTCGCATTGGTCACGGGTGCAGCCCGGGGGTTGGGACGGGCGATCTCACTGGCGCTGGCGCATGCAGGTGCGGATGTCGCCCTGGGCCTGCGCGATGCGGAGACGGGTGGCGCTGTGGTGCGCGAGATTGACGCGATGGGCAGGCACGCATTGCCACTGCAGATGGACATGACCCACCTCGACCAAATTCGCCGCGCGGTGGACGACACGGTCGCGCGGTTTGGGCGGCTCGACATCCTGGTCAACAACGCCGGCGTGGCGCCGGGCAACCGCGCGGAGCATGTGCGCGAGGAAGACTTTGACCTGACGGTCGCGCTCAATCTGAAGGGGACGTTTTTCGCAAGCCAGGCCGCCGGACGGGTGATGATGCGGCAACACTATGGGCGGATCATCAATATGAGCTCACAGGCTGGCTTTGTCGCGCTGCCGGGCGAGTCGGTGTACTGCATGACGAAAGCCGGGATCTCACATCTCACCAAGTGCCTCGCCGTCGAGTGGGGGCACGACAACATCACCGTGAATGCGGTCGCCCCCACGTTTATCGAGACACCCGGTACGGAGGACGCATTGGCAGACGCCACGTTTCACGCGGATGTGATCGAGCGGATTGCGGGCCTCCATCGCATCGGTCAGCCGATGGATGTCGCCGGAGCAGTGATATTCCTCGCCTCACCCGCAGCGTCTCTCATCACGGGCGACACCATGATGATCGATGGGGGGTGGACAGCGCGGTAGCGGGTACCGGTGTATGACAATTGGCGCGCAGCCCTCCCCCTATCATGCGAGACGTGTACCCCTACAGCGACCATAGGCCGCCCATGGTTGTCGGCTCGCGGCGCGTGTCCTCTGCGTGGCCCAGCGCCGCCACAAGCTACGCACCGTCACCAGCGACTCCAGTCCACCGCTCCAGCCTAATCGGCGGGGCATCATCCGACGACCTGTGGTGGCCGAAAAGCCGTCCGCGCCAGGGTTGATCAGCATGCGAACCCCTGGGCTCACACGGGGCAATGCTCACACGCGTATCACGCGCGCGAGAAAATACACCTTTTTGAGGGTTATGCAAAAACTTTGTCGTGGGCAAGAGGTGTTGCACACAAACCGGCGCGCGTGCTGTCCCGCACCCGTCATGTGTCAGCGCCGCGCACGCGGTCGCGAGGCCCGTTGACGGGCGAGCAGACGGTAGGGCAGTGGTGCACCCTGTTGCTGCCCACGACAGGATAGGCGGAAACCCCCCTATTGGGTGGCCTCGTTCTCAGCTCAAAGGGATCTCGATGAGATTGCGGAGCGTGAGGGCGTTGCGCGCTTGGATCAGACGCCCGCCTTCGTCGATGCGTCCGATCTCTATCGCTGCGTATCCGAGGCGTTCGGCCAGCTGCGCGACTCTTGTGCTGGCGCTCTCGGAGTTGCTGGATACAAAGATGACCTGCTTGCCCTCTTCGGCCGACCGGTCACGGCCCAAGACATGTGCCGGTAGCTGGTTGAAGGCCTTAACGGTCTCGGCGCCGGGAAACGCGGCGGCCACGATCTCCGTGGACAAGCGCCCCGCCAGCACGTCGTCGGCGTTCGGGAGCATGAATGCGTTGGTCACGTCCACGATCGTCTTTCCGCGCCAGTCCGGTCGAGATCGGCCTACGGGTTCGACCGCGAGGAACGGGATCGCCACGATGATCAGGTCAGACCCCAAGGCCTCGTCGAGCGCCACCGCGCGCACGGTCGGGCCCACGTCGGCCGCCAGTTCAGGAAACGACGCCGGTCCTCGGGTGTTTGCCATGCACGCGTCGACGTGGTTGCGGGCGAAAACGTGGGCGAGGGCGCTTCCCACCTTGCCGATGCCGATGATCGAGATGCTCATGTCGATACGTCCTTTGCGTTAGACGAGAAATGCTGTTTGCGGTGATTGTCGAGGATGCGCCTTCTTTGGTCACAGTCCACCGCGCAGGGACTGCCCGTGAGTGCTCTCGTCCCTGGGGAGATGCTTATGCCCAGCGAATCGTGTCCTCGTGGTCGAGGCGCGGAAGCCGTGCGAACCACGGGTTGGGACCGGGGTGACCGATATTGACGACGAGGATGGAACGCCAGCGGCCGTCCGGGAAGAACGCGGCATCGATGCCCGTAGCGTCGAATCCGGCCATCGGTCCGGCGGCTAGGCCGTGCGCACGTATCGCGAGGATGAAATACCCAGCCTGCAGCGTGGCATTGAACAGGCCGGCGCCGGTTCGCATCTCCTCGTCGGCGTCGAAGACGTCTTTCAGCTCAGGCCGAAACGGCAGCAGGGTGGGGATGTAGTCGTGGAAGCGTGTGTCAACCGCGAGGACGGCCACGGCGGGAGCTGACGCGGTCTTGGCCTTATTGCCGTCGTTCATATGCGTCACCAGCCGCTCGCGTGCGTGACCGGGGTGCACGTAAAGAATCCGCAAGGGCTGGGTATTGGCCGAGGTGGGCGCCCATTTGGCCAGGTCCCAGATCGCGGTCAACTCGGCGTCGCTGACCGGCGTCGCCGCGAACGTGTTTGCCGTGCGGGCGTCCGTGAACAGCGTGGCGCGCCCCGCGTCATCGAGTTTACTCAGCGCTGGTGAGATGGTGTCGGTGAGGTCGATCATGTCTGCGCTCCTAATGGTTTCGTCGTTTGATGGTTTCGACGTTATGGGGTGCCGGGACCGGCCCGCTTGCCGGTGTCGCCTGCGTCGGGTTCTGCCTGGCGTTGGATCAGTCGTGGGTTCCCGTAGCGGTGATGGTGACGGTGACCCCGCGGCCAGCCATGCCTTTCCTTTGGCCGCCGTGATCCCGTGGGCGTCGCGGTCGATGCGCGCGCCGCCTTTCAGGGTCAGGTCGGCGCCACGTTGCGCGACGTGGGCGAGGGTTCCCGCGACGGGTGGTGGCACGCCGTGCGCGGTGATGGGGGCGCCCCCCGTCCACTTCCCCGTGCTGCGCGTGACCGCGCGGATCTCGACAGGTATGGCGGGGGTGGCAGCGGTGTCCAAGAACGTGGGCGCGCGGATGTCGCCCTCACGCGTGGAGGTACCGCTGGCGACGCTGCCCGCGTCGCTCACCGCGTGCACCGTCGGGGCCGTGTTCGTCTCCCCGACGGTGACGTCTGCGTCGCGCAGCGCGCACGTCGCGGTGACGGCGCCCAACCCGACGAGATGCGTGGCTTTGACGGCGACCGTCGTGCAGGCAGGGTCGCTGCGGTAGCGACCCGCTGACGGCAGGACGATCGGAGTGGCGATAGCGGTCATCAGGGGGGCCCTCTCAGGCTGATTTGGTTGAAGAGACAACTAAATGGTACACCCGAGAAGTTGATACGTCAAGTATGGCGTGGTAGAGTGTGGGTATGGACGGGACCGATGGGCACGAAGCAGGCGCTGCGTTGTGGCTGGATGAGGAGCAGCAAGCCGCATGGCGAGCCGTGGTGCAGCTGTGCATGAAGCTGCCCGCCACTCTGGAAAGCGACTTGCAGCGCACCGCCGGTCTCACCTTGTACGAGTACGTCGTGCTGGCGCTTCTGTCGGAGTCCGACGCCCAGACTCTTCAGATGTCCGAACTCGCCGCGGGAACCTACGCGTCGCTCTCACGCCTCTCCCACGTGGTCTCCCGCCTCGAGAAACGGGGGTGGGTCACCCGCCAGGTCTGCCGCAACGACGGCCGGGCGACTCAAGCGGTCCTGACGGAGTCCGGCCTGGCGAAGGTCGTCGACGCCGCTCCGAGCCACGTCCGCGCCGTGCGCGCGTTCGTCGTCGACGCCATCACGCCAACCCAACTGCGCCAGTTGGGCACGGCGGCAGCGAAGATCGGGCAGCGCATCCAAGAGGGGAACACCACGCGTGCCGCGCCTGCAAACCGCCGCTGACGCGACACACCGGCGTCAGTCATTCCTCCCGTGGGTCGCGGTGGGTACCGACGGCAAGGGAGTTCTTGTAGGGAAGACGACAACTCAGACAGGACGGAAGCCACCGTGCTGAGCCGGCCGGACCACGTGGTTCTCGAGACCCTCGACCCCGGCTTTCAGTGGACCACCGTCGACCCGTTCATCGTTACGGTCCACCATCTGGCATGGTTCAGATACGTGTTGACCGTTCAGGCACGACTGGGGCGGCTGCTACGCGCGAATTTCTGATCCGCCTCGCGCGAACTGTCAACATATTTCCAGGCGCAAAATGAACCATGCCCACCATCTCGATCACTTTCCTGCGGGCAACGCGGATAGGGGGGTTTCCGCCTATCCTGTCGTGGGCAGCAACAGGGTGCACCACTGCCCTACCGTCTGCTCGCCCGTCAACGGGCCTCGCGACCGCGTGCGCGGCACTGACACATGACGGGTGTGGGATAGCACGCGCGCCGGTTTATGTGCAACACCTCTTGCCCACGACAGCTTATGCGACCCCCCTGTGATGGCCGCTCTGTGACAGAGTCCGCACAGTCATCGTTGCTGCACGGCAATGTAGGGGCTTGACACGGGAGCAATGGGGAGGTATTCTTTGGTTATCGCGTTTATACACGTTTACTAATTGAGGGTAGCGATGGACACGCGCACGGCCATCGACATCGACCTGAGCGATCTCGCGGGCATCACACGGTTCCTGACCGCCATCGGTGACCCCGTGCGTCTGCAGCTCCTCTATTTGTTGGGCGACCAGGGGCGCCGCAACGTGGGCGATATCGCCAGCCACTTTCACCTGAGCCGGCCGGCCATCTCTCACCACCTCAAGGTGCTCAAGGACGCCGGTGTGATCGAGAGCGAGAAGGCGGGGCAGGAGGTGTACTACTGGCTCATGCGCGATCATATTGTCGCCAGCTTGCAGGCGCTCGCCGACGCGGCCGCCACCTTCCACGGAGGCGACTAGCCCCCCCTCTTTTTGCCTCGTTAGTAAATCAGTTTAGTTACATGAACGTAAGGAGACCCTCATGAACCTGGCTATCTTCGGCGCGACCGGCGGCACGGGCCGCCCCCTCGTGGAGCAGGCCCTGGCCGCCGGCCATCACCTCACCGTCCTCGTCCGTACCCCGGCGTCGCTATCCATCCAGCATGAGCGGCTGCGCGTCGTGCCGGGCGATGTCCGTCAGGCAGACCAGGTCGCCGCGGTCGTCGCGGGGCAGGACGCCGTCTTGAGCGCGCTGGGGCCGCGTGAGCGGGGGCCGGTGGACCTATGTACCGTGGCGATGGCCAACATCCTCGCGGCGATGGAGCGCCACGGCGTGCGCCGCCTGGTCGCGCTCAGCGCCTACGGCGCGCGGGACAGCCATGATCGCACCCTCTACAATTTTCTGCTCTGGCGGATGCAGAAGGAGAAGATGCGGGACAAGGAGCGCATGGAAGAGCTGATCGCGCGCAGTGCGGTCGACTGGACGCTGGTCCGGCCGTCCTTCCTGACCAATGGACCCCAGACGGGGACCTATCACAGCGGGACCGACCGGCGTATGACGGTGACCTCGCACATCGCGCGGGCCAATGTCGCCGCCTTCATGCTGCGGCACGTGACCGATGGCGCGTACGTGCGCCAAGCCCCAGCCATCACGGCCTGAGCCGCGGAAAGAGATGAGATCATGATGCATGAAAGAGTCGCCCTGGTCACGGGTGCGACTGCCGGGATGGGCACGGTCATCGCCCGTGACCTCGCCCGCCAGGGGGCGACCGTCGTGCTGGTCTGCCGCGATGCGCACAAAGGCCACCAGGCCCAACAGGAGATCATACAGGCGACCGGGAACACCGCCGTCGCTGTGCTCGTCGCCGACCTCGCCTCCCAACAGGCCATCCGCCGCCTGGTCGAGGAGTTTCAGCAGCGCTATGATCGGCTGCACATCTTGGTGAACAACGCGGGCGCCCATATCACGCAGCGCCGTGTGAGCCCCGATGGTCTGGAGATGAACCTGGCCGTCAATCACCTGGCGAGCTTCCTGCTCACCGCGTTGCTGCTCGACACGCTGCGCGCGAGCGCGCCGGCGCGGATCGTCAACGTCGCATCCAACTCCATGACCAAGACGATCAATCTCGCTGATCTCCAGAGCGAGCGTACGTTCGCCCCGTTTACCGCCTACGGGCAGGCCAAACTGGCGCTGGTGCTCTGCACCTATGCCTTGGCGCGGCGGCTCACGGGCACGGGTGTCACGGTTAATGCGCTCCATCCCGGCATCACGGCCACGAAGATCATCGGGGATGTCGCCCCCCCGCTCGCCCGCCCGTTTCTTGGCCTCATCACACGCGTCCTGCTGACGCCGGAGCAAGGGGCGCGGACGGCCCTGTACCTGGCGACCGCGCCGGCGGTGGAGGGGGTGAGCGGACACTATTTTGTCCGCGAGAAGGAAGCGCGCTCGGTCCCGCTGTCCTACAATGTGGCCCTGCAAGAGCGAATGTGGGCGCTCAGCGCGCGGTTGACCGGCGTGACCGCCTAAGTAGACACTGTTAAGTTCGTGCAAGCCAAACAGACTTCAGCAGACGCACGGCCAAGCGTGCGTGTCGTGCAGGAACTTACCAACTTGTACTTAGCCTGAATTATTCACGAAGGACGAACGAGAGGGCGAGGAGGTCCCAGAGGGGCTGGCCGGGATGGCTGCTGGCGAGGTGAAGGCGGACGCGGGTGGCGAGTTCACGGACACGCCCGCCGATCTTGAGCAGGCGCAGGCGCAGCGTGTCGAGTTGGAGCGACGGGTAGCCCTGGCGGCAGAGCCGGCGGCGCAGCGTGTCAAGGAGCCAGTAGGCGGCGGCATCCAGGAGCAGGCGGAACTGGTTGGCCCAGAAGCGGTGGTCGCTTAGGCGATCAGCGATGCAGGCACGCTTGAAATCCTTGATCCAGAGTTCGGCCTCGCCGCGGTCGACGTACCAGTCGTAGAGGGCGGCAGGTGGGTCGGTCCGCGAGGTGACGACGAAGCGGGTGTTGGGTCCCTGGTCCAAGGCTTCGGCTTTGTAGACGACGCGCCGCGCCCGGCTCCAGGACTCGGCCTGATAGGGGGTTTCGCTCACCAGGCGCACCTTCTCGCCGGTCGCGGCGCGCCACTCCTTGGCCTGAGCGAGTAAGGGCGCGGCGATCTTTTGGAGGCGCGGGTTGGGGATGAGGCCGATGGTGTAGCCGATGGTCTCGCGCTCACAGAAATCGTAGAGGGCGGGGACGGCGCAGCCCGCATCGGCGCGGATCTCGACGGTGATGCCGGGCCAGCGCGCGCGCAGCGCCTGGATGAGCACGCGCAGGACGCTGAGCACGCCGCGACTGGCGTGCGCGTCGCCGGGGCGCCACAGGGCGACGACGCGTTGGTCGGTCTCGCCGTCGAAGACGAGCAGGGGGTGGTACATGTGTTGGCGATAGTAGCCGTGGTAGGCGGTCCCCTCTTGCGCCCCGTGCGTCGGGTCGCCGGTGCGGTCGATGTCCAGGACGATATGCGTGGGGCGACCGTCGCGCTCGCGGGCGCGCAGGTAGAGCCGAGCAGGGCGTGGGCCAAAGCCCGGCAGGCGTGGCGGCCCACCGCGTTCTCGAAGCGCGAGAGCGTCGGCTGGCTGGCGAGGTCCGCGTCGCTCTCGGGTCGCCGACCACAGACCAGCTTGAGCAAGGGGTCGACGCGCAAGGTGTCGGCGTCGTTCTGGTCCTCATAGCCGCAGGCGATGCCGAAGACGCGCTGGCGGGTCAACGCCTCCATGGAATGGTCGATGTGGGCGCACCGCCACTCCGGGACGCAAGCGGCCAGCGCCCGACAGATGCCGATCGCTTCCTCGGCCTCGGCGAGCCAGGGCAGTCCGCCATCGGAGGTCAGGCGACCGCCGTCAAAGGTGGCTTCCAGGGCGAGAGCGGCGGATGTAGCGAACGTGTAGGCGGGTGTGGCAGACTGTGGTGACACGGGGTCCTCCTCGCAATGGTGAGACGTTGAATATCTCGACCATAGCGCACGGGACCCCGTGTGGCAACCTCATGAATAATTCAGGCTAAGTACAAGTTGGTAAGTTCCTGCACGACGCACACGCCTGGTTGCGCGTCTACTGGAGCCTGTCTGGCTTGCACGAACATACCGACACCTACTTAGCGAAGAAGTCAGCATGGATTATAGCGACGGAGCAACACAGCACCTGGACTGCGTGCCCGCCATTTTACGCGTGCGGGCGGCTCTTTCCCCTTTGTGTGGAGGGCCTGAAACCCGCTGCCTTCCCCGCTAGAAAAATGCTGAATCCTCCGATGGAATTTACACCCACTGGTTGCAGATCGCGCTGGGTCATAGGTGGTCGATAGGCGCGGGCAGCCAAGGCGGTAGGCGCACGGGCGTGAGGTCCGGGTTCAGGAAGACCGCGTGGTAGAAGATGGCCGCATACCAGTTCGCCTCCGGCGCACGCTCGCAGACGGCCATGAAGCCGGCGTGCCAGGACGCGGGGCTACCTGGGTACCACTCCTGATACTGCATGTTCCTAACTCGGCAAAGCCGAAACCAAAAAGGTGTATCCTGGGGCATTGCTGATCGCCTCTGTCAGCGCAGGCCGAAAGGAGTGTGCCACTATGACCCTGCTGACCGACCGCTACGCTACGCAGATCGCGGGCGTGGTGTCCTGCTACGACCGCCTCGTCATCACGGGCACGCTGCCCGGTGTCTGCTACGCCGAGGGCATGGCCGCCTACCTGCGCGGCCAGGGCATCCGCCTGTTCGACTATCCGCGCTTCGCCGAGCCGCTGCGCGAGGAGATCCGGCACAACGCCGAGCGACTGGCGCGGGCACACGGATTGGAGATCGAGTTCATCCGCTCCACGCACGCCTTCCGCAAGGAGGAGCGCATCCGCGCGATCCTGGACGCGCGGGGCGACCACCCCGGCTTGGTCCACATCTTCGCGGCGATGGAACCCTGCGCCGCCTTCACGCCCTGGCATAACAAGGCGACCGGCCAGACCACGCTGCGCTACAAAGACGGCAAGTGCCTGCACTACTACTTCTACGTCGTCGACGAGGAGTTCGGGCTGTGTTATCTGCGCGTGCCGACGTGGGCCCCGTTCCGCTTGCAGTTCTACTGCAACGGCCACAACTGGCTGGCCGGCCAACTCCGGCAGGCCGGCATCGCGGTCGAGCCGCTGGACAACACGTTCCGCGCGCTCGGTGACAGTGCGCGCGCGCAGGCACTCGCTGATGCCTTCCCCGTCGAGCAGCTCCATCGCGTCCTGGATCGCGCGGCCGCGCGCTACTGCCCCGTCGCGGCGCGGTTCGGCGTGGCGTACCATTGGAGCCTGATGCAAGTCGAGTACGCCACCGACCTCATCTTCCACCGCCAGGAGGACCTGCGGCCCCTCTACGACACGCTGGTCCGCACCGCCATCCACGCGATCAAGCCCGACCATGTCGCCACCTTCCTGGGCCGCAAACTCACCGGGAACTATGCCGATGAGTTGGGCAACGACTTCCACACCCGTATCGAGGGAACGCGCCTGAAGCACCACATGGGGCCGGTGTCCCTCAAACTCTACGACAAGCAGGCCCTGGTCCTGCGCATCGAGACGACCGTCAACGACGTCTCGTTCTTTCGCCACCACCGGACGGTGGAACACCGCGACGGCACCACCGAGACCAAACTTGCGCCGATGCGCAAGACGATCTACAGCTTGGCCTCCCTGCGGGAGACGCTCGCCGCCGCCAATCGCCGCTATCTGGCCTTCCTCTCCGACCTGGCCGACCCATCGGCGGGCGTCCGGCAGGTCGAGCGCCTCGCCGAACCCGTGCGGCAGGATGACCGCAGCTATCGCGGCTTCAACCTGTGCGGTGCCGACGATCTCGCCCTCTTCATCGCCTTGGCGCGCGGCGAGTGGCAGATCAGCGGCTTCCGCAACAGCGGCTTGCGGCGCGTTTTGCCGCATTACTCTGGCCCGCAGCTCTCGCGTGTGCTCAAACGGTTGCACGCGCATGGCCTCATCAAGAAGGTCGGCCGCACCTACAAGTACTATCTGACCCACGCGGGCCAGCAGGTCGTCGTGACGGCCTTGAAGGTGCGCGAACTCGTCGTCATTCCATCTTTGGCAGGGCTGCTCCCTGCCGCCTGAACTTCTGCGCATTTTGCGATCAACTTTACTTGTAAGGCACTAAACCGCCGCGCTACCCGTGTTCGCGTCGGCCGAATAGGCGGGCCAGGAGGCCCCGCCATAGCGTCGGTGGCGGCGCATTGCGGAGGATCGCGGGTGGCTGATAGGGGGCTGCCCGGCGGCGCTCTTCCTCGTCGCGCCGCCGCTGCTCTAGTACCGCAGGACGGAAGTTCCTCCGCACTTTTAGCGTGGCGTTGTGCGCCCCAATGACCGGCGTCACGCCTGCTCAAACTGCGGAAGGTTTTCCGGCGAAGGGTACTAGGTATCCCTGAAAAGCGGCGCGCGGGGCCGCAGCCCGCGCGGCATTCTCGGCAAGTGCTTGGGCCAGGCGATCGCGCTCATCAGGTCTCTTTTCAATATCGAGGCTGTCGAGTGCGGCGGCGGCCATTTCCAGATAGAACGCGCTCGGCAGGCGCGTCGCCCTTGAAACGTGCAGGTCCCCCGTGTTTATCATGCGGCGCACCTTGGTCAGGCCAGGAGGCGACTCGGGGATGGGCGGAGGGTCTATCCGCGTGAGGTCGTCCACAGGAACATCGAAGAAGGCGGCGAGCGTCGCCAGGAGCGCGTGATGCGGGTCAGAGTGGACACTGCCTATCCGCAACAAGCGTATGTATGCGGACGAGAGGTCCGTGGCCTTGCCGACTTCGCTGAAGGTCCACGGCCGGCCTGTCGGCGTCAGGTGGGTCAAGAAGAGATAGTTGAGCCAGGCGGCGAGGCGGCGGGCGGCATCTGGGGTGGGTGGCATATGGGGATTCCCTTTCTGCATGGTCTTTACCTGTCAAGTATCGCTACTCCTCGAACATCGCGCCGGCGTGGTGTTTAGGCGGGAATAGATTTCCTCGTCGGGCGCATGAGCATGTCTTCAATCGCCAGGGAAAGGGTGGACACGCCGTCCTCTCGCGCTATCCGGGCCGCGATAACCCCCGCTCGTTCCCGGTATACGGGCTGGTGCAGCAGCTCGGCCAGCATTCCTGCCGCGCGCGCGACGGTGTAGCGCCGGCGCGGTAGCCAGCGCCCCGCGCCCAGGCGCGTGACCTGCGCGGCGTCGAAGTGTTGATCGACACCCCAGGGGGCGACGAGCGCGGGCGTACCGGCGCGCAGCCCCTGGGCGGTCGTGCCGATGCCGCCGTGGTGGATGACCGCCGCACAGCGCGGGTAGATCGTTGAGAAGGGGGCGAAGGGGACCGTCAAGGTGTCGCGGGGAAGGGCCGCGGGGAGGGCCGCGGAGGACGCGCCGATCACGAGGGCACGCGCCCCCGCTCGCCAGATCGCGGTGACACTCGTCTGGTAGAAATCGGCGAAGACATCCCCCACGAGCGGCGACATCGAGCCCGACGAGACGGCGACGACGGGCCGAGGATCAGCCAAAAAGTCCGCGAGCTCGGCCGGCTCGACCCAGGCCGTCGGGGCGTCCCAGAAGAGGAATCCGGTGGTGCGCACCTGGGGCGACCAGTCGGCCGGAGGGTGGAAAAACGCGGGCGACACGGCGACGGCGGCGAGCAACGGCGACCGATTGCCGAGCAGCAGGGCGTCGCGCCGGGGAGGCAAGCCGTACTGGGCGCGGACCCGGTTGAGCGCCTCGTCACCGAGGCGACGGCCGGTACGCCGGGCCGCCGCCCAAATGGCGCGATTGACCACGGACCGCGCAGGAGGGGGCAGGGCGGCGGGCAGTGGATAGGGCGCGACGGAGACGGATGGGATAGCCAGGGGCGAGAGCGCGAGGCTCACCCATGGGAGACCAGTCACGTCGGCGACGATACCGGCCGCAGCTTGCTGCATCGTCGAAACCAACAGGTCGGCCCCGTCGCACGCGGCGCGCAACGCGTCCACGGTCTCGTGCAACGTGGGCAAGATGCTGTGTTCCAGCAGGATGCGCGTGAACGCGACGGGGGATATGTCGCCGAAGAGCACACGACGATACGGCCACAAGACCGCCTCGTTGTCTCCGGGGAGGGGGTGGACAGCCAGGCCGGCGGCGGCGACGGAGGGCCGATGCGCTTCTTCGACGGCAATTAGCACGGCGTGCCCGCGTGCCTGCAAGCCCAACCCGAGGGCTACAATAGGGTTGAGGTCGCCGCTTGATCCATAAGTTGTTAGGACAATGCGTGCCATGTGTTAGGCGCTCGGTCCATCGTCGTCCGCATCTGCATCGCCGCAGATCGAGTAGGTCATCATCTCGTCGGCCCATTCCTCGGCGTCGCGCTCCTGCTCCGCCGTATAGACGCCGGTGGTGAGTTGCTTGTGTTCGAGCATGATGTGGGCGATGCCGTGAAACTGGGCGTGCTCCTGCTCGGCCCCGGGGACGTTGCTCGGGTAGGGGATGACGATATTCTCGCCGCGCGCGCCGCGTCGCTCAGTGCAGGAATAGGTGGGCAGCCAGCCGGGCGGGAGGCCGCGACGGGCGCGCACCTGATCGAGGGCGTCGCGCAGGTCGGCGGTGGTGAACGGCGGGGTGAGCCCGAAGTCGTCGCGGATCATGCGCAACTGCTCCGCGCGCTTGGCCGCGTCGTCGGTCGGGGCGATGGGCGGGGACGGCTCGCCGCGCGCGTAGACCTCGGCGGTGGTGTCGTCGCGCGGCTGCCCCTCGCGCGCACGCCGGGCGAGGTACTGGGGCGTTTCCTCGATCAGGTGGACGACATGGCTGTGCAGGGCGTGGCGATTGCGCTCAGGCGTGACAACGCCGAACTGGCCGCCGCCGGGGATCAGTACCTTGAGCGCCGTCACCATCTCGTCGGGCGTCGGCGTCCGCTCCGGGTAGCTGCCCGAGAGGTGGTAGTGCTCGCCGCGTTCGGGCTCGTCGTCCACGGTGATGAGGATGCGCAGCGCGCCGTCGGGGCCGCGCTTGGACATGTAGACGGACGCGTGCTGTCCCTGATCGGCGTGCTGGCGGCTCTCCCCCTGTTGGTAGTACAGGCGCCGCCCGTCGGCGAGCGTCACGTCGCGGGTGGGCAAGGTGCGCGTGGGCATCGGTCCCCTCCTCCTCTCCATCGTGGGGCCTGCACAACGCACTCCCCCCTTCCCCCCATAGCATACGCCGCCGACAGGTGTTCGTGTGGCGACGCAGGGCATAGGTGGCGCGGCGGTCGGTGGTGTAGCCGCTCAGGGCGGCGCGCGGTCGTGCGGGCGCTGCCGGCGGCGGTGTTCTTCCCGGACCCGTCGAGCAGGGCGACGCCGGGCGACCTCGTCGCCCTCACGTTCCGCAATCGGCTGTGAGCGCAGCCAGGCCCCCCTACCCTGTGCCCCGTCGCTGCGCGCGGGGCCGGCCCTCCGCGCCGTGGTGCTGGGACCATCCGTGGTCCCACAGTGCTGTGGTCCCAGGACCACCCGTGGTCCCTACCCCAAGATAAAGGGCTGGGACCACCGTGGTCCCACAGGCCCGATTTCCCGTGTGAAACGAGGGACCACGCGGGGACCACGGGTTTGGTCCTAGGACCACGGTTGGTCCCACAAAAACGGCCCGTGTGGTCCCACAAAACGGGGGTGTGGTCCCAGGGTGGGACCACGGATAGCGCCTCCTGGTCCCAGGGTGGGACCACGAAAATGTGCCCCGTGGTCCCAGGTGTCGCGGCCTGTGGGACCATGACAGCGCGCCATGTGGCGTCAGGCGGGGGGCCGTCCTAATCGCTCCCCGCTGGGCTACCGCTGGTCGGTTGAGCGGGGCCGCACGACGCGCAGGACGGCGACGATAAGCAGGACGGCGCAGACCTCGCCAGAGGAAGGGGGCTCTCCCGCACTCTCGATGCACGGGGGCTACAACGCATCTAGGGCCGCGGTAAGCACGAGGCACTGGGTCTTCAGAAACGGTCAGATCGGGCTTCCAGCGCCACCTGACCCTGCGTAAACCGGCCTGTGGGCTGCGCGTACACCCGATCCCACTCGGCTACCCAGCCCGCATCATCGGGAGTGCGGGAGAGCCAGGAAGGGGTACACATTCCGGTCATATTCGTGACGGATGGGGGCCGCCTTCTGAGGTGGTAAGCACAAGAAAGTGGCCGGTGCGACGAAAGCACTGATTGAGGGGTCGATTCAGACTTCGCGTCGGCGGAGATCGTGCGCTGCTCGATCGGCGGCGTGTGGTGGCCCATGGGCACCGGCTGTGAGAAGGGTAGTACAGAGTCACCGCTCCGGTTGACCTTTGGGTACCTGGGTTGGTGCCTCGCTAGGCGGACTGAGTTGTCCGCCTCGGACTAGGGATCGGCGATAGAGCACCAATGCCGGTGCAAGGGCTGCCGCACTGGCGATCAGTGCAACGCCCGTGCCACGGTCAGTGGCGAGTGCCCCAAGGAGCGGGCCGGCGATGATGCCGGCCAGGGCGCCGGCCTGCTCTCGAATGGAGAAGACCGTCGCCCGCACACTGGACTCCAGGTCCAGATTCATCCACGTGGTCTCCAACGCCCCGCGAGGGCTGCGACTTACGACGGTCAGCCAGAACAATCCCAGCGCCGGACCGAGTTGTCCGGCAACCGCGAACCCGACAACGAACACCAGGGTGAGCGCATCGACTGCACACAGACCCCAGATGAGGGAACGGCGGTTTTCCCAGTCGATGCGCCGCCGCGCGATCTCGGTGCCACACAGATTGGCCACGTGGATACTCGCTTCGATGAGCCCGAACCAGACCACCACCGTCAGTCCGCCGGTGGACGGAAAGGTGAAGTGCGCCAGGAGATGATAGCCCCACAGCCGGTCAAAGGCGCTGGAGAAGACACTGGCACACACGGCGATACCAAGGATGGTACGGAGTGCCGGCCGAAGGCGAATAAGGCGCACGCCAGCATGCAACGTGTGCCGCATGTGTTGCCGGGCTGTACGATCTGCGCGATCCGCCGGAGTAAAGTGCTCTTCAGGCATCACCAGGATCAGGACGAGACCGAGCACGATAAAGACGCCCCCGCTCAGGAGGATCGGCACGTTGAGGCGCATGCTGCCGAGCACGGCGCCGAGCGCGATGCCGGGCAACCCAGCCAGCGCGCCCACCTGCGCCGCCCGAAGATACACGTTCCCGACCTGCTCGGCGCCCAACTCGTCGGCGATCCACGCCGCATCGGCGCCGCTCACGATGGTGGCGCCGAAGGAGCCGATGACCGTGCCGGCGAGCACGGCAAGGTACGACGCCTGGGCACCTTCGACGATATGACCGACGCCAAGCACGAACAGGCCAACCACCACGGCCAGGCGGCGGCTGTACATGTCCGCGAGAATCCCCGTGGGCGTCTGGAAGAGGAGATGGACACACAGCAGCACTGTGCCGATGAGGACGATCTGCACGGGGTTCAGGCCGACCGCTTTGATCAGATAGACCGTTTCGACGGCCCAGAGCATCGAATTGCCGAGCGACATCGTGCCGCTCAGCAGCAGATAGATCGGGTAGGCCCCGAAGTTGCGCATACGGAATCCCTTCGCGCTTCACTGTGCAATAACATGACAGCGGCTGGAAGGGGTAGCGCGGAACATGGGCAGAGAACTCTCTGGATGGCATCCACAGACCTGACGGCTGGGTCAGGTCAGAGAAATGCACCAGAGAAGAATCGCTCTGAAATCAATGTGAGAGGGAAGCCTCATCGCGCCAGGCTGTTCAGACGTGACAGCCGGCCGCGTGTACAGTACCGCCTGACGTTAGCTCACACTGGTTGCCGAACGAGCAAGACATCTGCATTCGTCAGCGCTACCCAGTGTAAGGGCCATTGTCATAGCGATACCTCCTTCAACCTGAGGCGACCAGGAATGGTCATGCGTAGTATAGTCACAGCAGCGAAGGCTGTCAAGATGCCGTGGTTTCCTGACGTGCATACGACTGTGCTCTTCAAGACTGCCCCCATCCGTCACGAATATGACCGGAATGTGTACCCCTTCCTGGCTCTCCCGCACTCCCGATGATGCGGGCTGGGTAGCCGAGTGGGATCGGGTGTACGCGCAGCCCACAGGCCGGTTTACGCAGGGTCAGGTGGCGCTGGAAGCCCGATCTGACCGTTTCTGAAGACCCAGTGCCTCGTGCTTACCGCGGCCCTAGTACCGTCCGACGGAAATAACTCCGCAGAAAAAGCACGCAGTCCTCGCGCCGTTTACGGGCATACAGTCCGCTGAATGTGCGGAATGTTTTCAGGCGAACGGTACTAGATGCGTTGTAGCCCCCGTGCATCGAGAGTGCGGGAGAGCCCCCTTCCTCTGGCGAGGTCTGGGACGGCGAGGGCCACATAGCCGTCGATGAGGGCGGCGGCGAGGACGGCGGCCACGACGTGACGGGCAGGCGCGGGGTCATGGGCCAGCGGGGCAAGGAGGGCGACGAGGGGGCCGGTGAGGACGCAGAGGGTGAGGGCGGCGAGGCAGCGCGTCCAGACGCGGGCGCGGGCGTAGGGGTCGGTCAAGTGTTGCCTCCCGCGGCTCGCCTGTCCCACAGGCGATGCCGCTTGTTTATGTCGTGTGCCATGGTTCCTTCTTTCACTGTAGGTAACCCGTGCCCTGCTGCGTTACGCACGCCCCGAAAGAATCGTGTGCTGTCCCCTACGAGCACCGTTCAGTCCGGCGACGCCATGACCACAGGCTGCGTCAGGTCGAGCTTCATCCCGACGTGTGACCCGACGAAGCCGAGGTCCTTGTAGAAGCGGCGGGCATCGGGGCGGCGGGCATCAGTCGTCAGTTGCACGAGGCGGCAACCTGTTTGTCGCGCTCGCTTGATGGCCCACACGAAGAGGGCGTGACCCACGCCCTGACTGCGGTAGCGCCGGTCGACCCGCACCGCCTCGATCTGCGCCCGCGTCCCGCCTTGGTGTGTTAGGTACGGGAGCAGGGTGAGGTGCAGCGTCCCGATGACCTCACCCTGCGCCTCCACGACCACTAGCTCATTACGCGGGTCGGCGTCGATCCGCGCGAACGCATCGTAGTAGGTGTCGGGCAGGGGGTCCTGGTCGCGTTCGCGTTGCTGCCCGAGCGGGTCATCAGCGAGCAAGCGCACGATGGCCGGAACGTCGGGACGCGTGGCACGACGGATCGTCATCTCTGTGTTACCCAAGGGTTCCTCCATACTCTCTCCTCTCCGCATAGCGGCATCACTCACGTTGTCTACGTCCGTGAGCGCAATCTTCACGCCGAGATGTGATCCTTGGGCTCACGCGCTACGATCCCCGCCCTGCAGTCTACCAAGTCACCACCCCGACCACGGCCCGTTTATTGCTACGTCCGTCGTATGTCAGGTCCCCGCGCCACGCGCCGTCGACCCGGCCCTCTGCGTGTCCGCCTACGGCGCGACGCGGATGCCAGGGGCGTCCGCCGATCTGTCCCCGCGCTCCGTTTGAATTCTCTTAGTCAGGCAAGGAGATGAGCATGGCCGCTAGCGATGAGGGCCGCCCGGCCACCGATGAGGGCCGCCCGGCCACCGATGAGGGCGCTGAGGACCGGGGGGACGGGGGCGCGCCGTCGCCGGGCGCCCCCGACCATGGGCGCGCGCAGGACCCAGGCGTGCCCCAGGGGACGGCGGCCGACGCTGCGGAACGGGAGCAGGAGCGCCAGCTGGCAGAGGGGATAGAGAGTCCGGGGTGAGACGGCGCGGCCCTCCTGGTCGGAGGGGCGCGCTCCCGCCGTCGCCGCGTCACCGTCCCCTCTCCGGTCTCCACGCCGCCGTCCTCCTGTGCGTCCCTCTGCGGCCCTGTGGCCCCTCCGTGCGAGGTCGGATGGTCCCAGGGTTGTCCCAGGATGGGGAGGGGCGACTAACGCGCTCACCAGCGCGCTCAGCGGGCTGACGGGGAGAGGGTGAGGCCGGCGCGGGCGGCGGCGCAGCTGGTGAGCGCCGTGGCGCACCTGCTCGCGCGGGCTCCCCTCGCAGGCGGTCACGAGCGCGGGGAGGTCGTGGGCGGCGACGACGCGGGCCAGGCGGTCGGGGGTGAGCGGGCTGGCCGCCGACGCAGGCTCGACGGCGAGCAGATGCCCGGCGACGAGGACGAGGAGCGCCACGGCGGCGCGGTCGTTCCAGCCTGATAGCCCGAGCGGCGGCCGGCGCGGCGGCCCCATCAGGCGCCAGCCCCGTGATCGTCACGGGGTGCGGTGGCCGGGCGGGCGGAGCGCCAGGGCGGGAGGGTGATGTATTCTGCCTCGCGGTCGAGGGTGACACCGGGCACATGGTCCAGGGAAACGGCGTCGGTCTCCTCCTCAGCGGGCGCGTCGGCGGGCGCGGGCAGGTCGCGCCACGCGGCGCCACGCGCGGGATCGCCGAAGAGCGCGGCGCCGATGTCGGCGGCGGAGAGAGGGCCACGGGCGCTCACGAGTTGGCCGGCGGCATCCACCCGCACGGCGAACACCTCGCCGGTGCCGACGTGCTGCCAATACGCGACCGTTGTCCGTGCCATGCTCCCCGCCTTGCTCTAGCGTGCCCTAGCCGTGGCCCCAGGTGGAGCCGCGCCGCCCCTTGCAGTATCGCAGGCACCAGCGGTCCGGACGGCCTGGCGGTCTCTCGTGCGCCGGCGACGCGTCCCTCGCCGCCGTCCGGCTCGTGTGCGGCCCGCGCCGCCGTCCGGCTCGTCGCGTCCCTGAGCCCGGACGCCTGGCCCCTACCCCGCGCCCCGTCGCTGCGCGCGGGGCCGTCGTGTGTGGGGGCTGAGACCAGGGGTGGTCCCACGTCGTCGTGGTCCTCGCACCACGCGTGGGACCGCGCCCAGGGTAAAGGGGGGGACCAGGGTGGTCCCACAGGGCCGCTTTCACGCCTAAAACGTGGGACCAACGTGGGACCACGGCTTTGGTCCTAGCACCACGGGTGGTCCCTTGGACACAGCTTGTGTGGTCCCTTGGACACAGCTTGTGTGGTCCCTTGGAAACAGCTTGTGTGGTCCCACAGAAACGGCCCGATGGGGTCACGCCGGCGCGCCCTGTCGCCCCACAATGAGAGCCACCCCATCGCTCCCTCAACGGGCTAGTGGTGGCCGTCCAGACGCGGCCGCACGACGCGCAGGACGGCGACGATGAGCAGGACGGCGAGGGCTACGTACGCGCCGACGAGGGCGGCGGCGAGGAGCGCGGCCACGATGTTGAGGGCGGACGCGGAGGCATGGGCCAGCGGGGTGAGCAGGCTGGCGAGGGGGCCGGTGAGGACGCAGAGGGTGAGGGCGGCGAGGCAGAGCGTCCAGATACGGGCGCGGGCCTGCGCGTCGGTCATGTGTCCCTCCCCTGGCGCGTCTGTCCCGTGCGCGGCGTCGCGCCGTCCACGCGTCGCCTGGCGGCGCGGGATGACGCCCATCGTCAGTATCGCAGATGGGAGCGCGTCGGGTGGGGGCGTGTCAGGAGGCGGCGGGAATGTCATCGTCGGCGAGCCAGTGGCGCAGGGCGCGCCTGGCCAGCCACCGACGCGGGCCTAAGCGGCGCCGCCCGGCCCGCGCCGCCTCGTCGTCGGGGGTGCGCGCGTCCCCTGGTACGTATGTTGCGATATATCGTGATAGGTCACGATATATCGTGACCAGGCCCGACAGAGAGGCTGCGGTTAGCGGCCACACAGCGCAGGAAACGAAGGAGACATCCCATGGCGAGCCCAGTGGACTATCAGGGCCGTGTCGGACGCGGCGAAACGGTGCGTAGCGTGTCGCAGGTCATGACCCTGCCGACCGACCGGGTGCGCTGGGGGCCGATCTGGGCCGGCTTACTCAGCGCGTTCGTCACACTGCTGGTGTTGAGCCTGCTCGGGCTCGCCATCGGCGCCTCGACCGTGCACACGGGGGCGGCCGCCCAGGGCGGCGGTAACCAGGACGCCGGGTCGTACTCGGCCATCTGGGCCGGGATCAGCGCGATCATCGCTTTCCTCATCGGCGGCTACGTGGCCGGGCGCACGGCGGCGGTGCACGAGCGCGGCTGGGCCGCCCTCAACGGCGCGCTGGTCTTCCTGCTGGCGCTGCCCCTCCTGCTGTGGCTGGCGAGCCAGGGCCTGGGCGCCCTCATCGGCAACGCGAACCACATCGCCGGCGGCCTCGGCATCACCCTGGGTCAACTCGGCAACACCGTCACCGGGACGGCCCGGAGCATCACACCGGCACAGGCGCAACAGGCGGCGGACACGGCGCGTAACACGGCCTGGGGCACCCTGATCGGACTGCTGCTCGGCTGCGGGGCGGCCGCGCTCGGCGGTACCCTCGGCACGCGCCGCGCGGACGGGGCGCCCTTAAGCGCGTGCGTTGTCTCCGACGCACAGGCCACGCGCCCGCGTTTGTTCCGCGCATGAGGCGGCGCCGCGTTGACATACAAGGACAGGGGGCGGGCCCACAGCATGCCCCCTGTCCTCATAGCGCCGTTCGTAGATACGCGGGTCGCCGCCGCGCTACTGGCCGGTGACCTTGCCGCCGGTCTTGTCGACGATGAGATCGGACTCCTTCACCGTGACCGACTCATCGCCGCTGGTCGCGCCACCGCTTGCGGTCACCGTGCCGGTTGCGCGACCCCTGCCGCTCGTGGACAGGGGCTCCCCTCCGGCGCTACCGGTGGCCGGGGCGCCGGTGCCGGAGACCTGGCGCGGGGGCGTGACCGGGCCGGTGGGGTCGCCGGGGAGGCCGCCGAAGACCTTGGCGGGGGCGGGGGGCAGGTTGACCTCCATGCCCAGCGCGAAGGGCTCGGCGATGTAGGAGTATTCACCCTTGCCGTCGAGCGAGGGGCCGTGCGCCCAGCGCCCCTGCCCCGCCGTCGTGTCGGCGGGGTTCTGCGCGTACGACATGAAGGCGTAGGCGTACTTGCCGTTCTCGCCGAGCTTGTCCGCCGTCATCTGCGCCGGGATCGGCAGCACCGCCGTGGGTCCGCCCAACTCCTCGACGGCGGCGAGGAACTGCTGCTGGTGCAGCAGGTCGCGTGAGAGCATGAAGGAGAGCGTGTCGCGGATGCCGGGGTCGTCGGTCATCTCGTAGACGCGGGAGGTTTGCAGGCGGCCCTGCATCTCGTAGATGGCGTCGGCGTACAGGTCGGCGGCGACGTTGCCGCCGGCGGTCACATAGGAGCCGCTCCACGGGTTGCCGTTGCTGTCGGCGTACATCGCGCCCAGGCCCGAGACGATCATGTGCTGCGGGTTCATCCCGCCCATCACGGCGGCGATGGCGGGGTTGGCGCTGGCCCCGGCGGCCTGTTGCTCGGGCGAGGCCCCGTTAAGCAGCATCCCGACCATCGTGGCAAGCATCTCGACGTGCATGATCTCCTCGGCCGCCGTGTCCAGCAGCATGTCCTTGATCATGGTCAACGTGGGGTTGCCCTCGGCCCCGCGCAGGCTCCAGCCCTGCGCCAGATACTGCACCATCACCGTGAACTCCCCGTACACGCCGCCGATGAGTTCCTGCACCTGTTTGGCGAACACCGGATCGGGCTTGTCCACGCGCACCGGATATTGCAACTGCTTGTTGCGGACGAACATACTGTCTTCCTCCCCGGACGTGTCCGGTACTGTACCTAACCGCGCGCCGGCCCATGCGGTATGATGAGGCCGGCGCCGGATAAACGAGGGGCTACCACGGAGAGAGCACGGGCCGTGCCACGTACAGGGGGGGAGTACCTTATCGTATGGAGTATGCATTCGTGGAGGGGCGGGTGCGCATCGAGCGGACACCCGAGGAGCAGGAACCGCTGTTGCAGCGCCTGCGTCGCATCGAAGGCCAGGCGCGCGGGTTGCAGCAGATGATCGTGGATAATCGGTATTGTTTGGACGACGTGCAGCAGCTCAACGCCATCACGGCCGCCGCGCGCGAGACGGCGCTGTTAATCATCGACGACCATCTCCAGGCCTGTACCCAGCTCGCGGTGGAGGCGAACGACGGGGCGTTGGTGAGCGGCGAGATGGTGACGGTGCTGCGCGCGGCGATGCGGCAGTAGGCCGGTCACCAGGTGTCGTCGCGCCGCGCCGCCGGTGGGACGTGGGCGCGGATCGCCGCAGCCATGCCGGTGGCGCGATCGATGGCGGGTGCGCAACTGTCCAGCCAGGGGAGAGGCGCGCAGCGGATATCGTCCAACGCGCGTTCCACCCGTGTTGTCCCCCATGGTCACGCACCCCCGCCGTGGTCGCTGCCGGCGCGCTCCAACCAGGCGAGGTCGGCGCGCAGGAGGCGGAGCACCGTGGCCTTATCAACGGCGGCGAGCCCTGTCCGCGCGCCGTTGCGCCCGTCCCAGAACTGGATGATGCGGAGGGCGCGGAGGCTCACCGGGCCTGGATCGACGGGTACGGGTGCCGCCGGGGGCGTGGGGGCGGCGGGCGGCGGAACGCCGGGGAGGTCGCCCAGGGCGACGCGGAGCAGGTCGCCGACGTCGCGGCCGGCCGGGACCCTCCGCGCGGCCGCCTCGGCGCGCAGGCGGCGCGCCAGGTCCAGCGGGAGGCGGATGTTGATGCTGCGCACGGCGTCCTCGGCCGGCCGCCGGCGCCACGCGGCCAGGTGTGCGTCGTCGTCGGGACGTGGCGTGGTGTAGACCATCGCGCTAGCCCTCCCCTTCCCTGTCCGTCTCGCCGTCTCTCCCCCCAGTATCGCGCACCATGCCCGTGGCCGCCGCGTGTGCGCCGGTGCGGATAGCACCGCCCGCGCGCTAGGGACTATGGTGGGATGTTTCCCTCCATGTTATGCCGCGTTCCCGTGCCGCGCCTGCCCGCCGCGTACGAGCATTGCCCCGACGGGTTGCGGCCAATCAATCTCGGTTGCGTGTGGCGATGACCCAGCCCGGTTACGCCTATGGCCTTCTAGCCAGACATAAGCCTTCATCCCAACGGCAAGAGAGCGATGTCGCTGGAATCCCGCGCCGTTCGCTCGTATCCGGCGCATCGTACCTTTCGTCATGAGTGGCGTGATCGGATGTGAGGTGGACACAGATGGGCAGGGGCGGCGGGTACACTTCGTGCGTGCGTCACAACGCGATATATTGCGCTCTACGTAGACCGAGGTGCCGTCATGTTCGACACGCTATCCCTGCCCCTCCTGCTCGCCCTCTTCGTCGCCGCCGCCGTCGCCGTCTGGGTCGCCGGGACCCAACTCTCCGACACGACCGATATCCTCTCGTCGCGCTTTGGCCTGGGCCAAGCCCTCGGTGGGCTCATTATCCTCTCCATCGCGACGAATCTGCCCGAGATCGCCATCACGGTGAGCGCCGCACTCAGCCACAACGTCGGCATCGCCATCGGCAACATCCTGGGCGGCATCGCCATCCAGACCGTCGTGTTGGTCATCCTCGACCAGTTTGGTGTGCGCCAGAAACACCCCCTGAGCTACATGGCCGCGTCGCTGCTGCTCGTGCTCGAAGGCGTATTGGTGGTGGCCGTGCTCACGGTCGCTATTATGGGCAACCAACTCCCCGCGTCGCTGATCTTTGTCCGCGTCGCGCCCGGCGGCCTCCTCATCCTGGCGCTCTGGCTCGTCGGCATTTGGCTGCTGGGTAAGGCGCGCACCGACCTGCCCTGGCAGGCCAAAGGCGACGCGCCGGGGGGGCAGGAGCCCGGCGACACGGCCACGGCTCAGCACAAGAAGGGCGACGCGCACAAGGGGAAGAGCACGGCGCGCGAGGTCATCGTCTTCCTCGTGGCGGCCGGCGTGACGCTCGTCGCCGGCGTCGTGCTGGAAGAGAGCGGCAACGCCATCGCCGGCCACATCGGCATGACCGGCGTCCTGTTCGGCGCGACCTTCCTGGCGGCCTCGACCTCGATCCCCGAGGTCTCGACCGGGCTGGCCTCGGTCAAGCTCGGCGACTACCAACTCGCATTCAGCGACATTTTCGGGGGCAACGCCTTTCTGCCGGTGCTGTTCCTGGTGGCGAGCCTGCTCTCCGGCCAGGCCGTGTTGCCGCAAGCGCAGCGCACCGACATCTACCTCGCCGGGCTGGGCATCCTGCTCACCACGGTCTACCTCTACGGCCTCATCTTCCGGCCGCAGCGTCAGGTGTTGAACATGGGCCTTGACTCCGTCGTGGTCCTCGTGCTGTATGTGCTCGGCATCGTGGGCCTCGTTGCCGTCGCTCATGGATAACCGTCGGCGTGGAGGCGTGGAGGCATGAGGGTACGGGGAGGAGATCGCGCCAAACCCTTATGAGGTCACCCGACCTTCAGACGCCAGTCAATCGATCGATGTCATGTAGGTGCCACACGGGCACGACGAGCGTTGTGTCGTCCTCGTTGTTCGGTACGCCGACGGAGGAGCACAACGGCCCGATGACCTTCAACGAGACATGCCGCTGAGGCACCCAATCGGCGCAACGCACACGACGTGCGATTCGCTCGAACACTGCAGCACTAGGTCAAGGCGTTCTCCTTGCGCCCTTGTCTCTCATGGTGTCGCCGCCGTGGTGATGCGTTTGGCGGCCTGCGTGCGCTTCGTGGTGGCGCTGGTGGCGTAGACGGCGATGCCCTCCACGCGCGGGTCGAGGGCGGCGTAGCCCTCGATGATGGCCGCGTCCTCGGGATCGGCACCCAGGGCTTCGGCCACCTTCGCCCAGGGCTTGCGGGCGACGAAGACGGTGTAGCGGGTGCCGGCGGGGGGCGCGGGCAGGCCCTTGGGCAGGTCGGGCACTTTCTCGCTCACGAGGGCGAGGACGACGGCCTGGCCCTGCTCGACGGCCGCGCCGGGCCGGCCAATGACGGTGATCTTCACGGTGGTTGCCCTCCCTGTCTCTTGGTGTAGTGCGGCCATGACACGGCGGTAGTCGTCGTCTGCCCAGGCCGACGACGGCGTGGCTGTCGGCGCGGGCGCGGTCACTGACGACGGCGTGGCCTGTGTCAATGCGGCACCCGCTGCCCTTGTGCGCCCGTTGCGCCCGAACTGGGGCGGGAAGATGGAGACACGCTCCTCACGGCTGAGCGTGTCGTCGGCGCGCACGAGATGGAAGAAGACGCCGCCGGGAGTGCGCCGGCGCGAGCCGTCGGGGAGCAGCAGGCCTCCCGCCGCCTCGATCTCCTGGGTCTGCGCCAGAAACGTGCGGGCGCGGTCGGCGCCGAGCCGGCCAACGACGCGGCCGACCTGGCCGAGCGGGCCGCGTTCCGTTTCGCCGAGCTGGGTGGCGATCTCCTGGGTAGCCCGCCAGTCCTCCGGCCCCAAACGCGGGCGGGGCGGGGTAACCGGGCGGGGGCTTTGGTCGGCCTCGCCCGGCCGGTCAGGTCCGGCCAGGGTTGTCCCTGGTGGTCTCTCGTGTGTCATACAGTGTCCTCTTGTTCCCTGTGGTATCACTCGTCCCCCGGCGTGTCAGGGCTCCTCGATCAGCCAGAGGCGCGGTCGGCGCGGCGCCTCCGCGCGGGTCGCGTGGTCGCCGAGCAGCCGCGGGTCGGACGACGGGTCCCCCTGAGCGTGGCTAGGACGAACCTCTGTCCTCTCGTTAGGGGTCAATACGCCAGCTACCCTCACTATAGATGAGCCGACGTTCCTCTCGGCGCGTATCCAGGCGCGCGAGCTGGGCCGGGAGCGCGTCGAGCGCCTGCGTTATGTCGAATAGGTCATGGCCCCTGATAGAGACAAACACGCCCTCAGCCTTGAGTTGGAGCGTGGCCGGCGCTGCACGCTCCCCCACCCTGACCCCGAGGGCAGCGGCGAGAGCGGTGGCGACGCCTGCCGGGGCCGTCGCGGAGACAACAAGCCGGGCCAGGGGCAGGGGTGGCCCGGACGCGGCCAGCAGGAGCACGCCCCACGGGTGCTGCTCCTCCCCGCGCATGGGCAGGAACGTGTGCCGCTCGACCGCGACGCCAGCGGTACCCAGTGCGTTGGCGAGGGGGCTGGCGGCGTCGGCCGTGACGTGATCCGTGGTCAGGGTGACGTGCGCCAGCGCATCGGCATGTCCTGTCGTATCGTGTCCGTGTGCATCGGCCATGTGCCCTACCTATCCGCCCAAAGCTTCCAGGTCAGCCCACAACGCGGCCAGCAGTTGGTCCGGGTCAGCATACCCAGCGCCGGCGTCGAAGAGTCGTCCGGTTTGCGTGTCGGCGGCCGCTACCCGGTTGCGGCTAGGAGGGCGTCGCGTCACTCGTGGGCGATCGTTACCTGCTACGGCCATGTCCGCGTCGGTGGTCCGTGCGGCCGTACGGTCGACTTCTGCAGGCGCAGACAGTGATCGGGCGACGACAGGGACGTGTGGCAGATTATCTGCCACCTTTTGACCATCACCCTCCTGTGTTATTGTTCCCACAAGCGCATCTGGCGGCATCGTCACTGGCAGATTATCTGCCACAGGTGCCGGTTGCACGCGCGAACGCGCCCGCGTCGCCTGCACATCCTTGACCTTGATGCGCTCGCCTCGATCCGCGCGTGCAAGGAGGGCGTCCCGCGTCGCCGTGTCGTCCAAGTCGGCGATCTCCACGGCGACGGTCGCACCCACGACACCTTTCTCGATGGCGGCCTCGATGCGCGGGTCACTCACGAGCTTAAGGCGATCCTCAACGAAGGTGTGGCTCTTGCCCAGACGCTCGGAGAGCGCACGCATGGACAACCCCAGACGATCCATGAGGCGGCGGTAGGCGCGGGCTTCATCGAGCGGGGTGAGGTCGTCGCGCTGGAGATTCTCGACCAAGCCAATCACGGCCAGCGCGTCGTCGTCGAGGGCACGCACGATGCAGGGGACGGCCTCCAAACCAGCGAGTTGAGCGGCCCGCCAGCGGCGCTCACCGGCCCCGATCTGATACGCCTCGGGGTCGTCCGGGTTCTGACGCACGAGCAACGGTTGGAGGACCCCAAGCTGCGTGATTGACGCGGCCAGGTCGGAGAGCGCGGCCGCGTCGATGGTCTCGCGGGGCTGGTAGGGGTTGGGGGAGAGCAGGCCGACAGCGATGGAGCGCGCGCCAGCCAGGGTCTCGACGCCGGCCGGGTCCGGCTCGCTTGCCGGCTCAAGGTCACTGAAGAGACTGAAGACATCACGGCGCTGTGTGCGGTTAGCCATTGACCACCTCCCCCATCTGCTGCCGTTCCTTCTCTGCGGCGCGCTCCTCGACCAACGATCGGTAGCCCCAGTCGTCGATGAGCTGATCGGCCAGGGCGACGTACGCCTCGCCGGCGGGCTGCCGGCGCGCATAGAGCGTGGGGGGGACGCCGGCGGCCGTCGCGTCGCGGACACTCGTGGCGCGGGGGACCTCGGCCAGCACGGGGAATCGCTGGGAGCGGGCGACCTCGTGGAGCTGGGGGATGTAGGATTCGTCGTGCTTGGTATGGCTCGCGGTCATCGTCAGCACAAGTCCCCGGATGCGCAGCGCCGGGTTAAGCTTGGGGTGGCGCACCCGCGCGACGGTTTGGAGGAACAGAGAGAGGCCGCCGACGGCCAGATAGTCGGGCTGCACGGGGATAATGACCTCCTGGGCTGCGGCCAGCGCGTTGAGGACCAGCAGGCTCAGGGCGGGCGGGCAATCGAGCAGGATGACATCGTAGGCGCCGGATGCGGCGACGGGCGCCAGGAGCTTGCGGAGGACGAGTTCGCGTCGCTCGATCTCCAGCAAGTCCAGGTCCGCGTCGCCAAGCGCCAGATCGGCGGCGGAGAGGGCCAGGTTCGCCGGCAACAGGTCGAGGCCGTCGGGCGTCAGGTGGACGATGATATCGTCCAGCGGGGGCACGCCTCCTGTTTTCAGGAGCGTTTCGAGCGCCGTCCACACCGTGCGCTCGGGCTGGAGGACACCGGTGGCGAGACTGAGCGATGCCTGGGCGTCGAGGTCCACGACGAGCACCTTGAGGCCGCGTAGCGCCAGCTCGGCGGCGCTAGCCCAAGCGGTTGTGGACTTGCCCGTACCTCCCTTGTGGTTGACAACCGCAACAATGATCGTCTCACTCATGCATCACCCCTATCACTCTCTCTTAATTGTCACACGCTATCGTAGGTTTGGGCTTCCCTCTCCCATCGCTTCTCGTCCTTGTATAGCCCTTGTAGCTCTTCCCTGCAAGGCGCGCAGAGGCACATGCCCGCAGGGACGTCGGCCCGGCCACCCGGCCAGAGGACCCCATCGGCGTCGTCGGCGAGCAACCAATCGACGGGCACGGGCGCACGCTCTACCGACCTGATCTCTCTATTGCAGCGCGCGCTGCCCGCGCGTAGGATGCGCCATGGCATCAGCACTCGTCCCCCACGTCGCCGGCAGCGGTGTCCTCGGTTCTCGCTGCCGCTGCGGACAATCCATCGGCCGCGGCAACTCTTGCGGTCTCCGCCTTCCGCTTCATCCGTTGTTTCTTGCGCGAGGGCTGCCCGACCTGCCCCAGGTGGTGCGTGCGGTAGGCGTCGAGTGCGGCCTGCGAGATGAGGCGGAGGCGGGGGCTCACCAGTTCGGACTCCATGAGGCCGCGCTTGATGGCGGTCTGGACGGAAATCTGCGTGATGCCCAACATCTCGGCAGCCTGGGCCGTCGTGTAGCGGGCGATGGTGTAGAGGGGATCGGCGTGTTTCTTGGGCATACTCGTAGCGTACCGCGTGGCGCGGTGTTCCGACAGGGACAGCACACGCGGGGGTGCTATTAGTGGTGTCATCTTCCCTTCCCTTGCCCCTATGGGTTGGCCTGTGGGGGCCGAGTCCAGGTTTCGATCTTGTCGGCGGCGCGCTCCAACAGCGGCAGGATCTGCCCCGCGCGTTGCAGGGGGTCGAGCCCGGCCGCCTCTTGGCGCTCGTGCAGCGCGACAGCCTCGGCCATGGCTTGGCCGAGGATCGTCAGTAGCTCGTGTCTCTTGGTGTCCATGGCGTTGTATCCTCCTCGCTGTCTGTCTACTCGCTCGCTGTCTGTCTACTCGATTGGGGCGGGAGGACGCACCCCCGCCCCGATACCCTCTCATCCTCTCCCGCTCCACCTCCTCGCTACGAGGCCCGCTGGTGGGGCCGCCCCGCGGCCTAATACGTGGCGTCAAGCGTCGCGCCGAGGGCGTGGACCATGTGGCGCAGATAGGCGTCCTCCTGCCGGCCGCTGGTCAGTCGCGCCGCGATGACCGCGACGCCGTGGAGCACCGTCGCATGGTCCCGATGGCCGAGCAGCCGGCCGATCCGTGCGCAGGGGAAGGCCCTGTCACGGGTGGGCAGGGGCCACGTCAGGCGGGTGCGCATCAGGTGCATCGCCACCTGGCGGGCCTCCGCGGGCCCGGCGACCCGACAGGGGGACGTGAGCTGCGCCGGCGTCAGCGTGTAGCCGTCGGCGACGGCCTGGCGGATGCGCCGGGCCTCGGCGAGTTGCGCGCGCCGGAGCTGACGCAGCGCCGCGATCTGGCCCGCGTGGCGCACGAGGTCATGCTCCTTACGGTGCATCGTCGGAGCCCTCCCCATCCTCGGCGCCGGCATAGGGACCCAACGCCTCCAGGCCCTCATCCATGTGGCGGACACGCGCCCGCTCGGCGTCGTGCAGGGCCTCGAAGACGGCGGCGAGCAGCGCGCGACCCCAAGGGGCTAGGGCGTCGTCGGTGGCATCGAGGGTGTCGAGGGCCTGCGCGGCGCGCGCGGCCAGGGCCTCCGCGTCCGCCTGCTGCGCGCGGAACAGGCGGGCGATCTGCCGGCACGCTGCCGGCGTCAGTGTTATGTCAACGCTGTCCATGGGGTGTCCCTCCTACCAGTCCCCGGCGTCGCCGCCAGCGTCTATGTGCGTGTCGCTCACGTCGGGCATCCCCAGCACCTCGCCCACGGGGCGTAGGCCGGCGAGGTCCTGTAGCTCCTGGCTGACCTGGCCCGGCGTGAGTGCCACCAGGGCTTCGATCAACCGGGCGAAGGTGGCCTGGTCGATGGCGGCGAGGGCGCGCAGTTGCGCGCCCTGGGGGGCTTGCGGCTCTAACGCGGCCCAGGCGTCTTTCGCCTGCTGCATCCAGGCGCTACGCGGCTTGGTCACGGCCCAGGGCATTGGTTTCTCCTTTCGTGCAGGGGGTGATGTCGTGGGTGAGGCAGGTGTCGCAGGCAAAGGCGAACGTGCCGGGGTCAATGTCCACCAGCTCGTCGCCGGTGTAGCTCGGCCAGGGCTCAGGATCGTTGGGGCCGTCCGCATAGGTTCCGACCTGGCACACGCGGCGCTCACTGTAGAAGACGCGTAGAGCGGTGCTGCCGCAGTCGGGGCAGGCCCAGGTGATGCTGGGCTCCGTGGGCGCGGCGAGGGGCTGGCCGCAGCCGGCGCACGGTGCGCCGTCGTCCGGGTCGCCGGGGTGGATGGGCGCCACGTCATCGCCGACGGCGTGGCCGTCGTGCGCGTAGATCGTGCCGTCGGGGGCGTGGTCATAGTCGCCGTCGAAGCAGGGTAGGCAGAGCGGATGCCCATGCAGCGTGTAGCCGATAGGTGTCATCGTGTGCGTTCCTCCTGGGGGCCAGCCGCCGCTCCCGGCAACCGGCCCCGTGCTCGTCGGTGGTTAGAAGGGAATGCCTTGGTCAAGGCCGATCCCGATAGAGAGGGCGACGGCGCGCGGCGTGACCGGATCAACGTTGAGGGGCCGCCACACCTTGCGGGTGGCGCGGTACGCCCGGTCGAAGGCGTCATGGTGCGCGGCGCACAAGCCCGTGGTGGCGTCGCTGACCTTCCAGCCGTCTACATGATGGCGCTCGGTGGCGGGCGCGGCGCAGTCGGGCCACTGGCAGACTCCAAGGGTGGGCGTGGCGCGGCGGGCCTGCGCGCGGGCTTTGTCGCCGGCCGTGTTGCGCCCTAGCGTCGGCTCCGTGCCGAACTTGGCGCGGTAGCTGGGGGCGAGCTTCGTCAGCAGGTACTCACCGTAGCCCAGGTCGAGGGCTGCCTGAAAGCCGGCTTTACCAATCTGGCTCATCCAGGAGGTTCCGCGCGCCTTCACCGTCGCTTGACCGCCCAGGCTGGCGATGCGGCGGCAGTGGGCGGCGCGCGCGGCCTGCGCCTCGGGGGAGAGCGGCGCGCGACGGGTGCGCGCCGGGAGCGGGGAGACGAGGGATAGACGCGGGGCGGGTGCGATAGCCTCTGCTACCATAGAAGTGGTCCTCCTGTAGGGGGGCCTCTGGCGGGCTGCCCAATACTCTTTGGACGGAGGGGGGCAGCCCGCTTCTTTTGTCCCTACACCCATATTATAGCACTTTCGCATGTTCAATATTAAGCGCAAAATAGGGGAATGTGTACCTACTCTAGCGCGCTCGTTGCGTGTGTGACGCGGCTGGGGAAGGGGCGCAGTGTGGCTCCCCTCCCCCAGGGGATTAGGCGGCGCGCACGGCGTCGAGCGCGGGCGCGATCTCCTCCATGAGCGCGGCGACGCCGGCCCGGATGGCGTCTACGTTCGCGGCGAGCACGGGCCGCGAGACTTTGTACAACGCGAGGTAGGTCGGCGTGTTCGGCGTCGGGATCGAGAGCGCGGTGCACACGCAATACGAAACGCTTTCCGCTTGACACTCGACCTGTTGAGTGCTGAAGGTGCGGCGCTCCTCGGCGCGGTGCATCTTTTCGTGACACATTTCATGGATCAATGTTTTACAGAGGTTGCCGGCGGGGTTGCCCTGCTTCAACGCAATACGGCCGTCGCCGTAGCTCACGCCGTTGGCGTTCCAGACAAGGCGCTCCTTGAAGGTGACGGAGAGGCCCCCGCGCTCGGCGATCTCGATGAGGTGACGGAGGAGCAGGTCGTACCGCTCGCCCTCGACGGCATGAACGGTCAGCACGGGAAGGTCGTCGCCGTCAGTATCAGCCTGGTCGAAGACCCAGCCCGTACGGAAACGCAGGGCGATCACGGTGTCGTCGCCCGCGTCGGTCTTGCCCTTGATCGGAGCCGGGCATAAGATGGCGATGCCCTTCGCGCCCTTCGTCACCTGGCGGCCCATGGCCTGCCACGCGCGGTAGCCGGCGACGCGTACCGCGTCGGGGCGCTGCATGGCGATCAGGGCGCAATTGTGGGCGCTGTAGGTGTAGAAGTGCGAGAGGGTGGTGAGGTAGCGGGTGAGCTCGGCGCTCTGTGCGGCCTGGTCGGTCTCGTCAGCGAGGCGCTGCATCCACTGGTCGATCTTGGCGAGGTTATCGGCGGTCGGGTTGGTGCGGTTCTCGGTGGTCTCGGCGGTCATCGGTCATCACTCCATCGACTGAGGGGGGGAGGGCTAGCGGGGATGCCAGCCCTCGGGGCGCGACGCGTGCTACCAGGCGTACCAGGGGGTGGGCAGGGGGAGGGGGGCGCGAACGGGCGCGGGGTCTGCATCCTCGCTCATGGCCTGGTGGAAGGCGTCGCGGTAGACGGTGAGCCGGGCCATGGTGGCGTCAAGGAGGGTAAGCAGGCCGGTAGCGTCCAGGGGGTCGGGGGAGGCTGTGACCTCCGTGGAGCCGATGGGGGAGCAGGGGCGAAAGGTGACGGTCACAAACACGTCGCCGCCGTCGAGGGCGACGGCGGGGCGGGGGGATATACTGGGGAGGCTGGCCGCGAGGGGGGTAGCGGGCATGGCGTGCGTGGTCATCTCGGTGTCTCCTTTTCCGTGGTTCGGTTGTCAGTGGGCGGGGGCCTTCATCCCCCGCCCACTTTGTTATATGGGGTGTCTAGGCCCCGAAGGCTTCGCGTAGGGCGGCGGCACCGGCGGGCCGGGTCGGCGCGGGGGTGGGGCGCGCGTGCTTGGGAGTGATGGCGCGGTAGCCCTGCTCGATCATGAGGGCGAGGGCGAGCGCCCAGCAGCGCATCCCTTCCTTGCCAGCTTCGCAACTGCATGTCAGATGCAGCGCGTCGATCTGGTGCGTGTGGCCGGGGCGGGTGCGGCTGTCGATCTCGAAGGTGTACGCGCCGGTCCGGCGGATAGTGGCCGCGCGGGCGGTGGCCTTGCTCTGGCGTCGTCGTTCTTGTCGTGTCATGTCGTGAAGCTCCTTCATCGCCTCGGTGTGTGCGTGGGGGTGAGCGCCCCTACGCCCTTATTATAGCATATTCGCGTGTCCAATATCAAGTGTAAAACAGGGCAAAATGGGCCAAAATGGGGCTGCTTGTCGGCGGGGTGTAACCGGCGTGGGCGACGGCGGTGGACTAGCGCCCAGTCCATCGGCTGGGCCAGCGTGGTGGTCCGGCCGTGCGGCCCTACCATGCGGCGCGTGTCGCGTGGGCGGCGCGTGGGGCGCTGACGTGGCCCCTAGCGGGCGCTAGTACCGTTCGCCTGAAAACATTCCGCACATTCAGCGGACTGTATGCCCGTAAACGGCGCGAGGACTGCGTGCTTTTTCTGCGGAGTTATTTCCGTCGGACGGTACTAGGGGGCGCTGGGGGCGTGGGAGGGCCTCGTGCCCCGCTTGTAAGTTTTCAGGATAAATGGGCGGGGCGCACCCCTGGATGGGGACGTTTCGTCACGCTCTGTGAGCCACTTTTGTCAGGATAAGTGGGCCGATCCGCGTTTTTCGTCACGGAAGGTGGGCCAATCCGTGCGCCGCGTGGGCGCTGTTCTCTCGCCACGACGGCGGCGCGTCGGTGGTTTCACCGCGCAGCGATGCAGCGCGCAGCCCTGAGAGGTGTCGCCTGTGAGATGGCCCACCGAGCGTGACAATTGTGGCCCAGCTATCCTGACGAACGGCCCACCGAACGTGACGGCTTACAACCGCTGCGGACGGGTCTTACCCCTGAACGCGCCACCGACACGTACGCGGCGCTCGCCAACCCGCACACCTACGCGTTTTTCATTGGAGAGCGGGGCTGGACGCCGGACCAGTTCGAGGAGTGGCTCGCTGACAGCCTGCCCCGACTGCTCTTACCGTGAGCGCCGCGACAGGCGTGCTTGCGCGCTGTCGCGGGGGCAACGAGGTTCGTCTCTCTACGCCGAAGGTTCGGGGATGCAGAACATTATCCTGTGAGGGGGTCTAGTCCCAGCCGGCCACTACTCGCGTCACTGGACCCTTAGGGTCGCGGACAGATGGGTGTGTAGCGGCTAGACGTGTTGCAGGGGCGGGAAGGAGCCCGACGCTAGCGGAGGGTCGGTTGCTTTCCGGCCACGATTAGTGCATGTAGACGTAGCCCCTCCCCTGGCGAGGTCTGTCTGCTGGACCCAACTTGCCAGCGCCCGTTCGATATGGACCACCGAGAGCCGTGGCAGCAGACGCCGATAGAGCGAGCCCGTCGGCGTGAGATGGCGGCGTGGTCCGCACACACGGGCCAAGACACGGCGCTGATCGCGCGTCCAGCGTCCCACCGCCTCCAACGAGTTGCAATCACACAAGAGCGCGGCCACCAAACAGATCAGCAAGAAGGGCAGATCATAGCGTTGTCCAGGGTCTGTGAATTGTCGGTGTTGTTCACCGACGCGCATTTGCGCACGCTCCAGGCGGCGTTCGCGTCGATCCCGGACCCGCGTCAGCGCCGAGGGCAGCGCTACGATCTGCCCCTTCGCACAAACTTCATACATGTTTCACACGGGGTTCATGCACGCGGGATACCATACTACTAGATGCGTCGCGCGCCTTAGGCGTAAAAGTAGTAGTACGAAAGGCGCATCGACGTTCAGGGACTCTTTAAGGAGAGACTAGCCATGTTGACTTTTCGCTCGGCCGCCACGCGCGGACTCATCGCCCTCCCGCTGCTCGCCGGTGCCGTTGC
>JAABUM010000469.1_pt1 | contig 71438 bp, 55 predicted proteins | sample 5559161 | NCBI WGS metagenome assembly JAABUM01 (sample SAMN10711868, study PRJNA513369) | rock metagenome | isolation source: Antarctica rocks | place: Antarctica: Victoria Land, Siegfried Peak nord
TGGCGGGCCTGGTTAACCGCCGCCTCCGGCGGCTCACGGTGTATCGCGAACGGCTCGCCGCGTGATCCCCGCGTCGCTGGGGTGGGGGCTTGCGCGTCCCCGACCTATTGCGAATGTTATCTAGTAGAGTTCGAGGTAGCGATCGCGCTCCCACTGGCTGACGTGGCGGCGGAACGCGGCCCACTCCTGCTTCTGCGCCGCCGCCAGGTGCCGGACGATGTAGGGGCCGAGCGCGTCGCAGACGACCGCGTCCTGCTCCAACTCCGTGATCGCCTCGCCGAGCGTCATCGGCAGGTGCTCGACGTTGCGCCGCACCAGGTCGTCCTCGGTGAGGTAGTACAGATTCTCCTCCACCGGCTCCAACAGGGGCAGGTCGCGCTCGATCCCGTCGAGTCCGGCGGCGAGCATCGCCGCGAAGGTCAGGTAGGGGTTGCACGACGGGTCCGGGCAGCGCAATTCCACCCGCGTCGACTGGCGCTTGTGCGAGCGCACGGCGGGCACGCGGACCAGCGCGGAGCGGTTGGAGTTGGCCCAGCTGACGTAGACCGGTGCCTCGGAGCCGGGGACGAGTCGCCGGTAGGAGTTGATCAGCGGCGCGAAAACCGCCGACATCCCGCGCGCGTGGTGCAGCAGCCCCGCCATGAACTGGCGCGCGACCGGCGACAGGCCGTAGGGATCCGCAGGATCGGCGAAGGCGTTCGCCCCGCCATCGAGGTGGTAGAGGCTGAGGTGCGTGTGCATCCCCGAGCCGTTCCACTCCTCCATCGGCTTCGGCATGAAGGTGGCGTGCAGGCCGTGCCGCTGGGCGATCGCCTTGAGGGTGTATTTGAAGGTGATGACCTGATCGGCGGTCCGCAAGGCGTCGGCGTAGCGGAAGTCGATCTCGTGCTGCCCGACCGCCCCCTCGTGGTGCGCCTGCTCGACGACGATCCCCATCTCGGTCAGCGCGAGGATCATGTCCTTGCGGACGTCCGACGCGAGCCCGGTGGAGACATCGAAGTAGCCGGAGCGGTCGTGCGGGAGGGGGGAGATCTGATCGCCCTCCTTGCGGAAGAGGAAGAACTCGATCTCCGGGCCGATGTGGTAGCCGTAGCCGAGCTTCGCCAGTCGCGCCAGCTGCCGCTTCAACGTGCCGCGCGGATCGCCGGGGAAGGGATCGCCGTTCGGCGTGTAGACATCGCAGATCAGGCGCGCGGTCGAATGGACCCCCTTCTCCCAGGGGAGGATCGCGAAGGTGGCGCGATCCGGCAGGAGGAACATGTCGCTCTCCGCCGCGCGCGCGAAGCCATCGATCGCCGAACCATCGAACCAGACCCCGTTCGTCAGGGCATCCTCGAGTTCAGAGAGCGGCATCGTCACGCTCTTCACGATGCCCATCACATCGGTGAACTGCATGTTCACGAAATCGACCCGCTCCTCATGCGCCCACGCGAGCACATCGGCGACACTCGGCTCGCCTTTTCCCTCTCGTTTGGCCGCTCCCGCCGCCATGCGGTCCTCCTTAACTCGTTGCTGTCATTTTCGCGCGCCGTCTCGTCGTCCGGCGCACCCGCGCCGCGCGGGGATGGTGTCGCCAACGCGGCCGCAGCCCCGAGCGGGCAGCGCTACTCCTCGGGATGCGGCAGCATGTAGAGGAGCGCGGCGAGGTACATCGCCAGTTGCTGCGCCGGATCGAGCGGCGAGCGTCCGCAGATCTCCTCGATGCGCCGGAGTCGGTAGGTGAGCGTGTTGCGGTGGATCGCCAACTCCGCCGCCGCCGCCCCGGCTGCCCCTCCCTGTCGCAGATAGGCGAGCAGGGTGGGCAGGAGTTCGCCGCCGTAGCGCGTGTCGTGCTCCGGGAGATCGCCGAGCACCCCGGCCACGAAGCGCCCCGCCTCGGGCGTCCCCCAGAGGGGATAGAGCAGTCCATAGGGGCCGAGATCATCGACCACGTTCCAGTCGGCGAAGGGGCCCTGACGTCCGTTGCTCCGCAGCACGGCGAGCGCGAACCGCACCTGCCGCTGCGCCTCCGGCAAGCGCGCCACATCGTCGACCGGCGCGCTGAGGGCGACCGCGACCGCGCCGTTCAGCCCCGCGCCGACCAGGCCCGCGCGTAACGCCTGCGCCACGCGCGGCAGCGCCTCCGGGCGGGCGGTGTGGACTAGGCCGACGACGCGCCCGCCCGCCTCATCGGTGAACTCGTCGTATTCGGCGTGCGGGGCGATCCGCGCGGTCAGCGTGCGGCGAGCGGTCAGCAAGGCCCGCTCCGTCTCCGGCCCTGCATGGCGCGTGGTGAGCGCGACGACCGCGAAGGCGGTCGCCAACTCCAGGCCGAGCATGTCCACCCGATCGGCCCGCTCATCGAGCGTGAGCGCGGGGCTGAGCAGCTCGGCGACGAGCGCGGCACGTCGCGCCGGGGCGAGTCGGCTCCGCGTGCGGCGCGTCTGGGCGATCGCGAGCGCGCAGGCCGCCGCGACGCGCGACACCAGCAGCCGATCCGCCTCATCGAGCGCGCCGCGCGCGCCGTAGATCGCCAGCCAGCCGCGCGTGGTGCCATCCAGCGGCGCGAGCAGCCATTCGGCCCCCTGGAGCGGATCGGGCTGCGGGGCCGACGCGGTCTCGATCCCCGGTGGCAGGGCGGGCGGACGCGAGGGCAGCGTCTCCCCCGGTGGGGCGGACCCCTCTTGCACGCGCCCGCGCTCATCGAGCAGCAGGAGCGGACGCCCCCCCTGCGCGACGCCGATCCGCAGCAAATCCTGGACCCCGCGCCCGCGCAGCGTCGCCTCGGTGAGGGCGCGATCGATCTCGCTGACGCGGCGGTAGAGGCGCGAGCGACGCGCGTTGATCAGCCGCGTCAGCACCAGTTCGAGATCGGGCGTGACGCCGCCGCGCGCGCGCAGCAGATCGAGATCGTCGATGGCAACGCCCAACGTCTCGTCCGGGTCGATCACCAATGCCGCGACCCCGCGCCGCCGCAACTCGTGGAGCGCGCCGGGCAGGAAGGAGCGCACCTCGGCCAGGATCTGCGCGGGGAGGAGCACGATCGCCCCGGCCTCGACGTGGGGCAGCATCGGCGGCGTCGCGCGCATCGTCACCGGCCAGCTCAGGGTGCGCTCGGGGTGGAGCAGCGCCGCCTCGCGCTCGGCGGTGGGGGTGGCGATCAGCGCCGTCGCGTAGAGGGGGCTCTCGGACCAGCGCAGGAGATCGCGCAGGACGATATTCATACAGCCTCGCGCGCCACGACAGACAGGTGTGTGCTCATCGGCCTCCTACCTCGATCGTGGCAGCTATCAAGATGAGCGAGCCTGATAACGAAGACGGTCCGCCAACAGGCGTGAGCGCAACAGCGAGGGCGTCGCCCAAGCGGCACCGGACTGACAACGAGGCCAACCCGCGCGACGATTATTCCGCGAGCGCCTTCTCCTGGGCGCTCGGCTCGCCATCGGCCTGGGGCGGCAGGTAGCGCAACGACTTCTTATCGACGACCCGATCGGTGAAGAGAATGCCATCGAGGTGGTCGATCTCGTGTTGCAGCACCCGCGCGACCATCCCCTCGGCGCGGATCCGGATCTCGCGGAAATCGAGGTCGCGCGCCTTGACCACCACGCGCGCCGCGCGCGGCACATCGCCCACCCAGTGGGGAATACTGAGGCAGCCTTCGGACGGCTCCGACTGCTTCCCGGTCATCTTGATGATCTCCGGGTTGAGCAGGATCAGCGACGCACCGGGCTCACCCTCTTCGATATAGTCATCCGGCACATCGACGGTGATCAGTCGCAATAGCACCCCGACCTGCGGCGCGGCGAGGCCGACACCGGGGGCTTCGAGCATCGTCTCGTACATGTCCTCGGCGAGACGCCGGATCGTCTCATCGACGCGCTTGATCTTGACCGCCTTCTGACGCAAGCGCGGATCGCCTTCGGTGATAATCTCCAGGTGTGCCATCGCTCTTCTTCGCTTCCCGCTCCCGCGCCGTTGTGCCGATTGCTCTATCGCGGCACAATGCGCGACCGACCACGCGCACAAGCAAGCCTCGCCGCGCGCTTTTATCCCCCGTCCAGCAACGAGCAGTATAGCACATCGCCCGAAGGGACAGCATGCACAAGTGCCGACTGTGGCAGGGCATTGTGCGGATTGCCCGATCGGCGGTCAGTCAGGGAGGGCGGGGGCCACCATCGTGGCGAAGCGGGCCGGGGAAAACGGCGTCAGATCGGGGGCGAATGCATCGCCGGTGAGCGCCGCCGCGAGACGCCGCCCGATCAGCGGGCCGAGGGTCACGCCGCTGTGCGTCACCCCGACGTAGGCATTGGTGTAGCCGGGGACACGCCCGATGACCGAGACCCCGTCGCGCGGGATCGGGCGGACGCCGATCCGCGCCGAGACGATCCCCGCCGAGGCGACCGCTGGATAGGCCCTCGCCGTCCGGCGCAACGCCTCGGCACAGGCGGCGGGCGGGGGAGCGAGCGGTGTGTCGGCGGCGACGGTGCGATCGAGATCCTCCGCGTGCGCGAGGACGAGGCCGCCGCCCGGATCGGGGCGAAACGTGATATCGCCAGCGTGGCAAACGAGGCGCGACGGCGGGGTCAGCGGGCCGGTCACCGTCAGCAAGCCCGGCAGGCGCTCCAACGGCAAATCCCAACCAAGCAGCGCCGCGACCGCGTCGGCACGCGGCCCGGCGCAGTTGACCAACGCCGCCGCGTGCAGGCGCTCGCCGCCCACCAGCGCCACCCCGGTCACGCGCTCGCCGACATGCTCGATCGCCGCGACCGCACTGTGCGCGCGGACGACCAGGCCGCGTTCCTCGGCGCGGGCCAGCAGCTGACGGATCAGCGCCGGGACATCGACCCAGCCCTCGGCGGGGGTGTACCAGACCTCCGGCACGAGCGCCGGGTCGAGGCGGAGACCCGGCTCCAACTCGCGCATCGCCCGTTCCGGCGAGATCGCCTCCGAGCGGTAGGCCCAGAAATCCTGGCGCGCGGCGTCGCGCCGTTGCTCCTCTTGTCCGGCGGGGGTCAGCGCCCAGCTCAGTCCGCCGACCGGGTGATACCAGGGGGCGTCGGCGAACTCCGCCGCGAGCGCCGCGTGTTCGGCCATCCCCGCGACGTTCAGATCGTGGTAGGCGCGCGGGTGCTTGTGGGCCGAATTGAGCCAGGCGAAGCTGGAGGCGCTGGTGCCACGTCCCGGTTCCCCGGCGTCGAGCAGGACCGTCGGCACGCCCGCTTCGGTCAGCCGGTAGGCGGTCGCCGTACCGACGATCCCGCCGCCGACGACGATCGCGCGCGCTGTCGTATCCATCCACGTCTCCTCATCGTTACCCCCGCGACCCCGCTGAACAGACTCGGAGCGTGTGTCTTCATCGGGATCAGCGGTGCCGCCCACAATCCGATCACACCACTCGCGCCGCAAGAGTGTGTCACAAATCACACCGCGCGGGTCAGTATTCTCCCTGCTCGGCCAGCAGGCGAGAGAGGGTGGCGGTCGCCACGTTCGCGCCGCTGACGATCAGGACGAGCGGGCCGGGCGCATCGGCGAGCCGCCCGAGTTGGAGTGCCGCCAGCCCGACCGCGCCGGAGCCCTCCACGATGAGGTGGTGCCGATCGAGGAAGGTGAGCATCGCCGTGGCGATCGCCGTCTCCGGGACCGTCTCGACCCGCTCGATGTTCTGGCGCACCAGCGGGAAGGTGATCGACCCCGCCGCGATGTTGCCGGCCAGCCCGTCCGCGAGGGTCGGATCGGAGGCGACCGGCACGATCGTCCCCGCCGCCAGCGACGCCGCCATCGCCGCCGACGCCTCCGACTGCACGCCGACCGTGCGTAAGTCGGGCGCGAGCGTCCGTGCCGCCACGCCGATCCCCGAGGCCAGCCCCCCGCCACCGACCGGCACGACGATCGTCCCCGCGTCCGGCAGATCGAGCAGGATTTCGAGCGCCACCGTCCCGGCCCCGGCGATCACCGCCGGGTCGTCGTAGGGGGAGACGAAAGTGAGGCCGCGCGCCGCCGCGATCCGGGGCGCTTCCGCCTCGGCCTCGTCGTAGTCCGCGCCGATCAGCAACGTCTCGACGCCCGCGCGCCGCAACCCGGCGATCTTGGCGGGCGAGGCGTTCTGCGGCACCACGATCGTCGCCGCGATCCCGGTCAGCCGCGCCGCCTCCGCCACGCCCAGGCCGTGATTCCCCGCCGAGCAGGTCAGCACGCCGCGCGCACGCGCTTCGCCGGGCAGTGTCAGCAGGCGATTGAGCGCGCCGCGCAGCTTGAAAGAGCCGGTGCGCTGCTGACATTCCAGCTTCAGCCAGACCTCCGCGCCGTACTCCGCCGACAGCGCCGCCGAGCGTTCGAGCGGCGTCCGCAGCACGTAGGGCGCGATCCGCCGTGCGGCCAGCAATACGTCGCGGATAGTGGGCCAGTGGGCCAGTGGGTCAGTAACGAGTGGCCTGCGAATGTCGTCACCTACACCAATGTTCTCGCTCACCACACCCTCGCTTTATCCTTCATTACTCGCCCACTTCGTCCACTCCGCCCACTCGCCCCACTACCCGAAGAGCACATATTCTCTGAGGAAGCGATCGACCGCCGTCCAGAAAGTGGCGATCGTCTCGCGCTTACGCCAGCCGTGTCCCTCGCCCGCGTAGAGGTGATACTCGTGCGGGACGCCGCGCCGCCGTAACGCCGCCACGATCAACTCCGCCTGGGCGGGCGGCACCACCGGATCGATCGCGCCCTGGAAGATCGCGATCGGGTCGCTGAGGCGGTCGGCGTGGTAGATCGGCGAGCGGTCGCGATAGCGGGCGCTCGTCTCCGGTAACGGCCCCACCAGCGAATCGAGATAGCGTTCCTCGAACTTGTGGGTATCGGTGGCGAGGGTGAAGAGGTTAGCGATGCCGTAGAGGCAGAGCGCCGCCTTGAAGAGGCCGGGGTGGGTGACGAGGGTCTGCAAGACCGTATAGCCGCCTGCGCTGCCGCCCATGATCACGAGGCGACCGGGATCGGCCAGCCCCGCATCGGCCAGGAAGCGCGCGCCCGCCGCCGTGTCCGCGATGTCCACGACGCCCCACTGTTCACGGAGCGCGCGGAGGTACTCGCGCCCGTAGCCGGTGCTGCCGCGATGGTTGACCTCCAACACGGCGTAGCCGCGCGAGGTGAAGAACTGCGCGGCGGCGTTGTAGGCGGCGGTCGTCGCGCCGGTCGGGCCACCGTGGACGCGCACGATCGCCGGGGGGAGGCCCGTACCCTTGTAGCGCTCGCTGGTCGGCGCGTAGTAGAGGCCGTGGACGGTCGCGCCATCGACCTCCCAAGTGACAGGGCGTGGGGTCGCCAGCGCGGCAGGCGCGATCGTCTCCCCGGCGGCGCGGGCGCGGATTCGCGTGCTGCCCGGTTGCAGCGCGACGGTCACCACGCGCGACGGGATCGCGGAGGCGGAGGCGATGGCCGCGAGCATCATGCCATCTGCCGTGATCGCGGGCTGCTCGATCCAGTCGTACTCGGTCAACCCCAGGCGACCCGTCTTGCCGGTCGTCGTGTCGAGATATCGGAGCTGCCGGAAACCGCCCTCAGCGCGGAGGAAGAGGAGTCCGCCGCCATCGCCCGCGAAGGCGTAGGTCCGCATCCCCTGCGCCCACGCCGCCTGCCCGATCTCGCCCGCGCCCTCGGTCAGCGCGCGACTTGTCTCCGTCGTCAGGTCATGGAGATAGAGTTGGCTCCAACCGCTCTCGTCGGAGATGTAGGCGAGGGCGCGGCCATCCGGCGCGAACTCCGGCTGGAAGATCGCCGTGTCGGCGTTTCCGGCGATCGTGCGGATGTCGCTCAGGGTCGGCAAGCCCCCCGCCTGCGCGGGTGGGCGCACGGTGGCGACGCGCAGGCGGGTGCCATCCCACGGCATCTGCGGGTGATCCCACTCGATCCAGGCGACGCGCGCGCCGTCCGGGCTCCAGCGCGGCTGCATGGAGAAGTCGGCCCCTTCGGCGACGATCTGCGGCCAGCGCGCGCCCGCCGTGTCGACGATCGCCAGCCGATCGACGCGGTCGACCGAGTGGACATAGAGGAGCCAGCGCCCGTCGGGCGAGACGGTCGGCGCGGCGGCGTGGCCGAACGCGGGGGTGAGTGGCGTGGCCGCCCCCGCCGCGAGCGCCTGCCGGTAGAGTCGCCCCGACGTGGCCTCCGCGAAGTAGACCATGCCCCCTGCGACGCCGAAGTCGCCGCCGCCGTAGCCGACGCGCGCCCGCACCGCGAGGCCGACCGTCAGGTCGCGCGGCGCATCGTCGCCGGTCTGCGCGACCAGCACATTCTGGTCGCCGCGCCCTTCGAGCCAGACCAGCGTCTGGTCATCATCATCCCAGGCAACATCGCTGAGGCGCGTCCCGCCCGCCATCCCTGCGGGGGTGATCGGGCTCGGCCAGAGGCCATATGGCAGCGCCGTCTTGCGCTCTTCTTTTTGCGTCATGCTCACCCTCTCGCTCCGCTCGCATCACGCCCAGCTGGCGGACGCCCGCACATCGCTATGCGGTATCATACGCCTATCTGTCGGCGGCGCGTATGCCCGCCCTGCGGGGGAACCCTCACCGAGGAGTCAGGCAACGATGTCGGCGACGCGCTACCTCTTCGATCTGGAAATGCCCCCGGTCTTCCTGGGGGAGACGGTCGCGGTCGTCACCGCGAAGCCGGACGCGACGATCGCCTACGAGGAAACGCTGACCTGGGATGCCGGGGTGGCGGTCGGGCTGATCCGCGTGGAGACCGGCACGCTCGCGGTGATCGACGATCTGCACCGCTGGTGGCGGGCGAAGCAGCGCGCGATCGGCTTCACGTTCAACGTGGCGATCCGCGTCGCCAATCGCGGGCGCGGCGACTTCACCACGCACAGCGCCGATCAACTGAAGACGATCATCGCGCAGGGGCAGGATGAGATGATCGCGCGCCTCACCGAGGGCGAAGCGCGACACTGACGAACGACGAACGACGAAATAGCGTGAAAGCAGCGCCGCGCCTGCTACCGGGGTGCGGCGGTTATCGTTGCGCGGGCGTGTGTCAGGAACTGGCTGGGTGCGATCGGCGCAGCGTTGGTGTCGCGCCCGTAGCCATTGGGGATCGACGGGCCACCGAGTCCCGGGATCGCGGGGACGGCGAAGGTACGGGCGCGGAGTTCGCGGAAGGTGTTGGCGAAGTCGATCGCGCCGAGGCCGAGCGGCAGATGAGGATGGTCGCCGGGAGGGGTGGGTCGGCGACGTACGGCATCGTCATGCGCTCGGTCGGCACCAGAGACCTGGCGCTGTTCCGGCGCGGCGTGATCGCACTCTCAGACGAAGGCATTGTCAAGGAAAGTCGCGCTACGTGCTCCGTTTCATCATCGCTTGTGGGGCTCCCGCCCGCACCCCCGCCGCCTGCGGGCGGCACCCCCGCTCCCCATCCGAGGAGGGGAGGAGGACCACACCCTATAGCCGCTTGCGAAACGCAGCACTACGCGCAGGGCGATCGCAGCTAAACTCTGGCAGCACACACCATCTAGTCGAGCATCGCCACCAGCGAGCGGCGCTGCGGGAAGAGGGCCTCGAGGAGCGCGGCGATCTCCTCGCTCGCGCGCACGTCGGGGAAGGCGGCGCTCAACGCCGCAAGGTTGCGATGCCCGAAGAGGAGTTGCAGGAAGACGTGCGGCGGGAAGCTGGCGTGCTGGCGCTCGCCCCAGATCGGGCGTTGCCAGGGCACGACCGTCGCCAAGTGCCCCGACTCGAAGGTCAGTCGCAGCCCGCCACGGTAGAAATCGAGGCGTACCTCGCCGCTCCAGGCGGCCAGCGGGGAGGCGGCGAGACGCCGTTCGAGGGCTGGCGCGATCAGCGTGAGGAAAGCCGGAAGATCGGCGACACGCACGTACCAGGCATAGGGCGGGCTGACGAACGGCGCGACCCCTGCGCCAAGGGCGACATACAGCGGGTGCTCGCCGCCGAGGTTGAGCATGATCCGCGCGAACCGGGCATCCTGCTGGCCGGTCGCCTGCGTCGCGCGGACCAGCTCCGGCCCGGTGGCGACGAGCGCGCGCAGCGTGGCGAGCGCGGCGGCGCGCAACGGCACCCCTTCCCGCACGGCGAGATCCCAGACATACAAGGTGTCGCCCCAGAGGGTCGTCCCGGTGCGGACATAACCGCACGCCGCGCCCGCGCTGTCGACGATGACGCGCAGCCACCACTTCCGATCGAATTCGCCACCCGGATGCGCCGCCGTGCTGAACGGCAGGAGCGCGTAGTGCCAGTAGTCGTCCGGCACCGCCGCCGAGACGGCGTACCCGGCCCGTTCCCGATCGTAGAGCGCCGCGATCAACGGGAGCTCGGCGGCGGTGGCGGCGCGCAGGGTGTAGGGCTCCGGCTCACCGGCGGGGAGGGCGGGGAGCGTCGCGGGGAGAAGGGCGCGGCCCCCTTCGAGGTCGAGCGCGTATTCGTAGCCGAACTGGCGATAGAAATAGGGGATGCCGGTGATCCCCTGCGCCAGATCGCCGAGCGCGGCGCTCCGCTCGTGCAATGCGGCGAAGAGGGCGCGGATCAGTCCGCGATTGCGATAGGCGGCATCGGTGGCGACGTACTCCGGGCGACCAACGGCGAAAGGGATGCCCTCGTACTCCCAGCGCTGGCGCAGCAGGCAGGCGCTGGAGATGATCGCGCCGGTCGCGGTGTCCTCCACGTAGGCGAAGTCCTCCGCCCCGACGAGCGGATGCCGCCCGCTCATCAGCTCCAGGATGGTGGCGAGAGTCGATGCCTGCGGCGCATCCGCCTCCTCGTTGCGGAAGGCTTGGGCGTTGAAGTCGGCGAGGCGTGCACTATCGGCCGCGGTCGCCCAGCGGAGCACCAGCCCGTCACCGAGATCTTGCTGCGTGGCCGCAGTCCGCGATATTGGCTTGCTCATTCATCTCCTTCGCCTTGTCCGGCAGCCTTGCCCGATACCATCGGAGAATGCGGCGCTTTCACCGACAACCATTGCTTACCATAGACCGCTGTTGCACGGCGATGGCCGACGCGAGCCGGCAACACAATCTCATCATCTCCAGAACCCCGACGAGTCTGAACAATGCACCTGGCACACGCCCATGTGCTGTATATACAAGCGACATACGAGTCAAGATTAGTACGCTCGGCATCTACACCTATCCCGACATCACGGTCGTTTGCGGCGAATCGGAATGAGAAGACAGCGAGCAGGATACGCTCCTCAATCCGGCGGTGATTATCGAGGTGCTTTCCCCTTCCACACAACGATACGACCGTGGGCTGAAGTTTCGTCGCTACCAACTCATCCCTTCGTTGCGCCACTATCTGCTGCTCGCACAGGATGAGCCGCGCGTGGAGCACTTCACCATCGGGCAGGATGGCGAGTTGCGCCTGCGCGTATACCGTTCCCTGACAAGCATCGTTGACCTGACCACCGTTGGCTGCCAACTACCACTCAGCGAGGTCTACGCTCGCATCACTTTTTGAGGTAGCGATCGTATACCTGTATACCTCCCCAGCGCGAATGCCAATGAGTGAACGGCCCGCCGATCGCGCGCGATGGTACACTTAGCGTTATGCAAGTTACTACGCACACCACCGAGGGGAGCGCCGAGAGTCGCATGGTCACCCCCGCACGTCGCCAATACCTGGACCTCAAGGAACAGTATCCCGACGCGCTCCTGTTCTTCCAGATCGGCGACTTCTACGAGACGTTCGACGATGACGCGAAGATCGTCGCGCGCGACGCCGAAGTCCACCTCACCAGCAAGGATTTCGGGCGTGCCGGGCGCGTACCGCTGGCCGGGGTGCCGCTGCGCGCGCTCGACACCTATCTGCGTAAGCTCCTGGCGAAGGGGCATCGTGTCGCCGTCTGCGAGCAGGTCAGCGAAGCCGGGCATGGCCTGGTGGAGCGCGCGATCACGCGGATCATCACCCCCGGCACCCTGATCGAGCCGCAACTCCTGCGCGAGCGCGAGAACACGTACCTCGCCGCCGTGAACATCGGGCGCGGCGAGGCGGCGCTGGCCTATGTCGATGTCTCGACCGGCGAATTCGCCGTGACCCCGCTACGCGGGCCGGAACGGGACGCGGCGCTGGCGGCGGAACTCGGGCGCCTCGGCCCCGCCGAGATATTGGTGTCGCGCGAGGCACCGGCCCTGCCGAATGGTCGAACGGGCACCGTGCGCGACCGCGCCCCGTTCGATGGCGAGGACGGGGCGGCGGCGCTCCGCGCACACTTCGGGGTCGCCTCGCTCGAAGGATACGGCTGCCAGGACTTGCCGCTCGCCTGCGGTGCCGCCGCTGCCATCCTCGACTACCTGCGCGAGTACAACCCGCGTCTTCTCGGCGGGTTGCGCGGCCTCTCCACCTACCACACCGACGACTTCATGGCCCTCGACGCGCAGACGCGCCGTAACCTGGAACTGATGCGGAGCGGGCGTGGTGGTCCGGGCGGGCGTGGCCTGCTCGGTGTCATCGACCGCTCGGAGACGGCGGGCGGCGGGCGACTCCTGCGGCGCTGGCTGAGTCAGCCGCTGCTCGATCTGGCGGCGCTCGGCGCGCGCCACGATGCGGTCGCGGAACTGTTGGCTGCTTCCGCGCTCCGCGCCGAGTCACGGGTGCTCCTCGACCGGGTCGGTGATTTGGAACGGCTGACCGGGCGCGCGATCGCCGGGACGATCGGGCCGCGCGAGTTGCACGGCCTCCGCGCGACCCTCGCGATCGTGCCGGAATTGCGGGAGCGTTTGGCACCGCTCGTTTCCCCCCTCACGGTCACGCTGCGCGAGCGCCTCGATCCGTGCGCGGAGGCGAGCGAATTGGTCGGGCGCGCGATCGCGGGCGCGAACGAGGGGCGGCGGATCCAGCCCGGCTACGACGCCGAGCTCGATGGGCTGATCGACGGCATCCGGGAGGCGCGGACCTGGATCGCCGATCTGGAGCGCCGCGAGCGCGAGCGGACGAAGATCAAGTCGCTGAAGGTCGGCTACAACAAGATCTTCGGCTACTACCTGGAGATCACCAATCCGAACCTGCCGCTGACGCCGCCCGACTATATCCGCAAGCAGACCCTCACCTCTTGCGAGCGCTTCATCACCCCCGAGTTGAAAGAGTTCGAGGCGCGGATCGCCGATGCGGAGGGGCAGATCAACAGCGTGGAGGACGCGATCTACGCGCGCGTCCTCGGCGAACTGGCCGTGCAGGCTCCGCGCCTCCTCGCGACCGCCGCCGCACTCGCCCAGCTCGACGTGCTGGCGACCTTCGCGGAGGTCGCCGAGCGGCAGGGCTACGTCCGCCCGCAACTGGACCAGGGGCGCGGGCTGCACATCATGGCCGGGCGGCACCCGACGGTCGAGGCGGCGGTGGAGCGGCACACCTTCATCCCGAATGACATCGCGCTCGACGCGGACGAGTTCGACGGCGACGGCGCGATCATGCTCCTCACCGGGCCGAACATGGCCGGGAAGAGCACCTATCTGCGGCAGATCGCGCTGATCGTCCTGCTGGCACAGATCGGGGCATTCGTCCCCGCACAGTCGGCGCGGATCGGGATCGCGGACCGGATCTTCACGCGCGTCGGGGCGCAGGACGATCTGGCGGCGGGGCAGAGCACCTTCATGGTGGAGATGCTGGAGACGGCGGCGATCCTCCACCACGCGACCGCGCGCAGCCTGATCGTGCTGGACGAGATCGGGCGCGGCACCGGCACGCTCGATGGGCTGGCGATCGCGCGCGCGGTGATCGAGGATATCCACGATCGCCTGGGTGCGCGCTGTCTCTTCGCCACGCATTACCACGAACTGCTCGCCCTGCTCGACGCGCTGCCGCGCCTGCGCGCCTGCAACGTCACCGTGCGCGAGGACGCGGACGGGATCGTCTTCCTGCACCGGATCGCGCCGGGCGGCGCGGCGCGCTCGTATGGCATCCACGTCGCGCGGTTGGCCGGGTTGCCGCGCGCGGTGACCGAGCGCGCCGCCCTCCTGCTGCGCGATCTCGAAGCGAACGCCGTGCCGCTGCGCCAGATCGCGGAGGAAGCGGGCGGCTACGCGCTGACCCCGCCCCCCGCTGCGCCGCCGTCAACGGCCCCACAGCCCCCTGAAGCCGTATCTCCTCCGACACCGATCCCCGCGCCTATGCTTGTACCCGCGCCGCCGCTGGCACCCACGCTTGTACCGATGCCACCCTCGGCACGCATGGCCGATATCGAGAACGCGATCTTGGATGAGATCGCGGCGCTCGATCTGGTGGATACCACGCCGCTAGAAGCGATCAACCTTCTTTTTGGCGTGCAGCAACGTTTGCGCGCGCGGCAAACGGCGGAGGCGCAGGTGCAAGAGGCGGCGGAAAAGTACACCTTGCCCGATGCATCGGCACACTGAATGTCTGGTGGCATAGGCGAGGGCTGCCAGAGGGGCAACACGACGAGCGGATGGAGGAATGCCGATGGCCGAGCAGCGTAGCATCGTCGGCGGTTGGCGACTCGTCTCCTTCGAGAATCACGACGGCGACGGGCGTGTGCGACTGCCGTATGGCCCCGCCCCGGTCGGCTACATCCTCTACACAGGGGACGGGCGGATGTCCGCCACGGTGATGCACGGCGACCGCACACCACTCGCGGACGAGCCCCGGCGCGGCGAGGGAACGACGGAGAAGGCGCGCGCCTTCGAGGAGTACCTCTCCTACGCCGGGCGCTACACCTTCCTCGGTGATCGGGTAATCCACCATGTGGAGATCAGCCTGTGGCCGGGCTGGGTCGGCACCGATCTCGAACGGCTGGCGGAGTTCCGCAACGAACACCTGATCCTGCGGACCACACCGAGCGGCGACGACGCACGGACCCGCACGACGATCATCACCTGGGCGCGCGTCGCCACCGCTTGAACGGCGAGGGTAAGCGGAAGAGGCCGGGGCGCTGAACAATTCAGCGTCCCGGCCTGCGTATCTATTCTTCTCCGGCTCGATCACCGGCCCACTATGTCCACTCAGTGGTGAATATAGATCGGCGTGCCGATCGGTGCCCAGTTGTAGAGGAAGGAGGCCGCACCGACCGGCGCGCCGACGCAGCCGTGGCTGTGCGGGGTGCTGAAATCGCCGTTCCAGTAGTTGCCGTGGATCGCATAGCCGCCCGCCGCGAAGTACATCACCCACGGCACATCGGGCTGGAAGTAGGTGCCACCGGGCAAGTTCGGATCGGGGCCGCGCATGTCATCGGAGGCGAGCTTGCTGAACACGTTAAAGGTGCCAACCGGGGTATCGTGTCCGCTCGCGCCGCTGCTGATGTAGCCCTCGTAGACGACCGTGCTCCCCTCGAACGCGGTCAGGTATTGCTTCGAGAGGTTCACATCGATCAGCTTGGCCCCACCGGGCGCACCACCGGGGCGGCTCGCGGTCGGGGCCGGGGGTGCGGGCGGCACGAAGAGCGCCTCATCATAGGTCGGGTTGCCCCCCTGCGCGATCGCCGCCGTGCTGACGTTGTGCAGCGCCGCGACCGCCTCGCCGATCGGGGTCAGCACGGCGCTGTAATTGTTGCTGATCTCGGGGTGATACTCGAAGCGCGTGCGCTCGAAGTATTGGGTCGTGTAGGACTTGCCATCGATCGGGCTGGGCTCGTTCAGCTCTTCGCTGATCGGGTAGCCGAAGCGCGCGAGTCCGCCATTGTTCTCCCAGGCCAGTTTGAAGCTCGAATTGAGGGTGTGGCCGCTCTCCGGGAACAAACGGTGGTCGGCGGAATCAGCGGGGAGGGTGATGTTCGCGATGCGCGTGTAGGGGGTCGTGGAGGGCTCGTCGAACTCGTTGCCGCGCAGCAGGCGCGGGCGCGTGGGACGCTCGTTGAGGTTGACACCCAGGCTCGTCAGGTACTCGGTCCCGATCGCGCCGCGCGAGACGGTGCCGCCACGCGCTTCGAGACGCGCCTTGGTGAAATACTGCACCGTCAGGTCACCCTGCACGATCGGCTCGGAGATCGGATCGCCGACGAAGACGCTGCGCCCGTTATCGCGCCAGAAGGTCAGGAACGGCTCCTCAACATTGTGCCCGGTCTGCGAGAAGAAAACCGCAGCGGGGGGTGCCCACTCTGCGGCGCTGCCGCCGCGCGGACTGAAGCCGAGCAAGAGGGCCGCGAGAACGAGCGCCGCGCTCACCCATCGTCCCCGAACCGATCGCCGCACCATTGCCTCGCCCTTTCCTGGTTTCGTGCCGCGCCTCATCGCGCGGCGAGGATGCTCGCCACCATGCCGCTCGGGTCCGTTGATCGCGTCGCGCGATCATCCGTACAAGTCGAGGCCATCATACACCGCGTACAGGTGAAAAGGAAGTAGCTAAATGGGGGATTTCGCACCCGGTGGCCGGACAATGCCCCATTTTCTTTCCATACGCCGCGCGCCGTGCGATGTCACGCGCGACGCGCGGCGCGAACCGGGCGCGTACTCCGCCGAAATCTGCATGATGCGTACACAGACAGACGCGCACGGGGAATGGATCACCGATGGCGGCTTGACGCTGGCGATCGTGCGGGATCAGGGCATCGTTTCGATCTGGTGGCGATCCGATCACGGACAAGAAGGATCCGGCAGGGCCGACTACCAGGAGGTGCCGCGTCCCAGCGGTCCGGCCGTTGGCTCCCGCCTAGCCCTTGCGCGGCCAGCGCTGACGTGCCAGGACGAGGGCGAGTGCCAGGGCGAATAACACCAGGGCGGCGAGCCAACCGACTGCCCCGTTATCATCCCGCTGTTGCGGACCCGCTCCGGTATTCGGCAGACCGGGCAGGAAAACCGTCGCGGTTATCGACGGGGTCGCTGGGAGCGGCGTTGCTGTCGGCGAGGCACTCGGTGCCGGTGGTGCGGTCGGGGTGGGCGGTGCCACAACCGTTGGCGGCGGCGGCGGCACAGGCGTCGGGAGAGGCGGGGGCGCAACTGTCGGAGTGGTCGGTGGGAGCGGCGCGGCACCGCTGCCGCTGCCGCTGACCACGATCACCTGCGTACTGCCCTCCGAAGGGGCATTGTCGGTGACGATGAGCGTCGCCGCCCGATTACCGCTCACGAGCGGGGTGAAGGTGAGGCTCAGCTGGCACTGCGCGCCCGGCGCGAGGGTGGTGATGCAGTTGGTAGAGGGTGCGGAGAAGTCCTGGGTATCGCCGCCGGACTTCGCGATCGACGTGATGATCAGATTCCCCGCTCCGGTGTTCGTCACGACCACGAACTGCGAACCGCTGATGGTGGCGACGGGTTGCGCGCCGAAACTCACCGTCGTCGGGGCGAAACTAATGCCGAGGCTGGTGACAACGGTCGGCGTCGTGGTGGTCGCCACGCCACTCAAGAGCACGAATTGCGGGCTGCCCGTCACCGAGTTGTCGCGGAAGAGCAGGGTGGTGGAACGGTTGCCAAAGGCGTTTTGCGCCGGGATGAAGCGCACGACCACGGTGCAGGATGATCCCGGTGCCAGCGATGCGGCGGTGCCACAGCTATTCGGCCCGATCGCAAAGTCATTGGCCTCGCCACCCTTGAGTTCGGGTGCTGTCAGGAAGGTCAGGTTGACTCCCCCCGTATTCGTCAGCGTGACCGTCTGATTCGTGCTCGTGGTGCCCTGCGGCACGCTCCCGAAGGCGATCGTCGTCGGGCTGACGGTCGCGACAGGCTGCGTCAATGTCAGTGTCGGTGCAATCGTCGCGGTCGGTGTCGGTGTTACCGTAGCCGTAGTCGTTGGCGTGCCAGTTGCGGTTGCTGTCGGGGTGACAGTCGCGGTCGGCGTGGGGGTCGCGGTCGGGTCAACCGCCTGGACGCTCGATACAGGGACGAGGAGCAGCGAGCCCCAGAGGACTACGAGAGCGACAAGAACGCTGAGTAGGAGCCTCCAGGGAAGCCGAGACCTGGACATATCACCGCCTCCTGACAACGCCGCCTGTCGGCTATCGTAGGGCCATAACTCGTTGCGCTCCGGCCAGTTGCTATTGGGGAATACAATACCACAGGAACCCCGTCAGGGAAGCATATTTCGGACCGATCCCGCAGCGATTCGGGACATTACCGCATGCGGCGGTCCATGCGGAAAAGAGCCGACGGGATGATCAACTGACGACCGACCATCACCCGCGAGGGAAGTGGCACGGCCCACTCCCCAAACGGGCGCTGTCGCGGCAGCGCTCGACAGATGCCGCCCCGCACGGACAGGAATAGACCGCCCACCCCGACTGTTGTCTACGGCGATGTGGAACCGCTACCGAGAGGACGACGATGAGCGAGCAGCAACACGACTACGGTGTGACCGGCGGCGGGCCGGTGATGGCGATCTTCGCCCACCCCGACGACCCGGAATTCGTCGCCGGGGGGACGCTGGCCCGCTGGGCGGCGGCGGGGCGGCAGTTGATTTATGTGCTTATCACCGATGGGAGCAAGGGTTCCAGCGACCCGACGATCGCCACCGAGGCGCTGATCGAGACCCGCCAGCAGGAGCAGCGCGACGCCGCGCGCGCCCTCGGCTGCGAGGATGTCGTCTTCCTCCCTTATGAGGACGCGATGCTGGAGCCGACTATCGCCGTGCGCCGCGATCTGGTGCGCGAGATCCGGCGCTACCGGCCCGAGATCGTCGTCTGCTTCGATCCGACCGTTTTCTGGGTCGGCGATTCCTACATCCAGCATCCCGACCACCGCGCCTCCGGTGAGGCGGCGCTGGCGGCGATCTTCCCGGCGGCGCGCGATCGTCTCACCTTCCCGGAACTGCTCGCGGAGGGTCTGGAGCCGCACAACGTGGACGATATCTACCTCGCGAGCCCGGCGAATCCGAACCGCTGGATCGACATCAGCGCTACCATCGAGCGCAAGGTGGCGGCGATGGCCCGGCACCGCAGCCAGGTCGCCGATCCCGAGGCGACGGCACGACTCCTGCGTGCTTTCGCGCGCGAGGCCGGTCAGGCGCGCGGTCTGGACTACGCCGAGGCGTTCCGATTCATCAGCTTCAACAACATGCGGGGCAGCGCGGACGAAGATGTGGAGCGGTAGGGTCGCGCTATCGTGTACGAGCGAACGCGGGAATACCCATCAGCGCTCCCGCGTCTCCCCGGAAGGCGGTTAAGCACAGGCTACCGCCTGGCTGTGGCGTATGCGCCGCAGCGCGTCGCCCTCTCCTGTCTTCCCATTAGTTCACCCACAGGCACGCCGAGACGATCGCCACGACCGGTATCGTTGTGGCCTCGTGTCCCCGAGACGCACGAAGAGAAAGGACACCGTTAGTGAACTTGCCGTACAAGTACGCGATCGCCCTCACCACCGCGCTCGGGCTTTTCATGGCGGTGCTCGATAGTACGATTGTCAACGTCGCGCTCACCGCCATGCAGCGGACCTTTAACACCGATGTCAATACGATCCAGTGGGTGATCACCGGCTACTTCCTTTCGCAGGCGGCGGTCATCCCGGTCAGCGGTTATTTCGGCAATCGCTTCGGGCTGAAGCGGGTGTTCATCATCGCCCTTGCCATCTTCACCATCGGCAGCCTCCTCTGCGGGATCGCGCCGCAGATCGGCGGCGCGGGCGAGACGCTGTTGATCGCCTTCCGCGTCCTCCAGGGGATCGGCGGCGGGATGCTCTTCCCGCTCGCGACGGCGATCTCCTTCGCCGCCTTCCCCTCGGCGGAGCGCGCCGCCGCCTCGGGACTGGTCGCGGTCCCGGTGCTGCTCGCCCCCGCCTTCGGGCCGACGATCGGCGGCCTGCTCACCGATAGCCGCTGGTCCTGGCCGTCGATCTTCTTCATCAACGTCCCGGTCGGGATCCTGGTGATCTTCCTGGTTCTGCGCGTGATGCACCCGGATGAGCGCCCGACGGAGCAGGAAAGGGTGGCGCGACGAGGGAGCTTCGATTGGACCGGCCTCAGCCTCTCGATGATCGGCGTCATCTGCATCGTCTACGCCTTCAGCCTCGTCAGTCAGGGCGATGGCAACGGCGCGATCCACGGGTGGGGCTACTGGCCGGTCTGGGCGCTGATGGTCGTGGGGTTGGTGATCCTGGCGCTCTTCTCGGTCTATGAGCTGCGTTTCGCCAAGGATCCGGTCCTCGATCTGCGCCTCTTCAAGCTCTATACCTTCTCGATCGCCACCGTCATGACCTGGGTGGTGCGCGGCGTCGTCTTCGGCTCGTTCTTCCTGGTGCCGCTCTTCCTGCAACAATTGCACGGCCTGAGCGCGGTCAAGGCCGGGTTGTACATGATGCCACAGGGGATCGCGTCGGCCATCGCCCTGACGATTGGGAGCCGCGTCTACGATAAGATCGGCCCGCGCATCCTCGTGCTGATCGGGATGGTGCTGCTGACGGTCAGTTCGGTGCTGCTCGCCTTCACCACACAGACGAGCGGCTGGCTCTTCTTCCTGGTCGTCCTCGGCATCCGCGGGCTCGGCTTCGGCTGGTCGAATCTGCCCCTGCAAACGGTCTCGCTCTCCGAGATCACCGGGCGAGCGCTGCCGAAGGCGAGTTCGCTCTTCAACGCGACCGCGCAGATTTTCAGCTCGATCGGGATCGCGGTCCTCTCGACCCTCTTCATCCAGGGGGCGACCGATCGCGCGACGAATCTGGCGAGCCAGGCCCGCGCCGCCAATACCGCGCCCCCCGCCGATCTGGCGATCCAGGCCGGGGTCGGCGCATTCCACTACGTCTTCCTGATCGTCGCGGTCGGGACGGCGCTGGCGGCGCTGATCGGCTTCTTCCTGCCGAACAAGAGCGTGAAGCAGCAGGAAAGCGCGCAGGCGCGCGCGGGCGAAGCGCAGCAGAGCGGTGAGCGCTTCGCCCCGGCCAAGTAGCGGCGCGGGCGGCGAAAGCGTCACCCGCAAGGAGGGCGGCCCCGGCACGATGTCGGGTCCGCCCTCCTTTATGCCGTGCTGCGGCGGTTAGCGCGCGGCGGCCTGTCGCGCCGCCGCGACCGCCGCAGCGTAGTCGGGCTCGGTCATCTGATCGGCCACGTACTCGGTATACGCGAGGGTGTCCGCGCAGTCGATCACGAAGACAGCTCGTTGCAGCAGACGCCACTCCTTGAGCAGCACGCCATAGTCGCGCCCGAACGCCTCATCCTTGTGCGCGGAGAGGGCGACGTGGGCGGTGCCTTCGCTGGTCTGCCAGCGCGCCTGCGCGAACGGGAGGTCCATGCTGACCGTGTAGACGACCACGTTCGACGGCAAATCCTGGCGCAACCGCTCCCAGTGGCGTGTCTCCGCGTGGCAGACCGGCGTGTCGAGCGAGTTGATCACGTTGAGGAGGCGCACCTGTCCGGCGCTCTCCGCGAGTCCGACCTGCCGCATCGCCCCGGCATCGGCGTCGAAGTGCTCCAGGGTGAACGCGGGGGCGTGCTCGCCCGGGTGCAGCTTGCGCCCCACCACGGTCAACCGCTCCGCGAACTCGAATGCCTCGCCGGTCCGTTCCTCGGTGCCGCTCATGATCCCTCCGGGTGAGTAGTCAGTAGTCGGTAGTCAGAGAGTGGGCCAGTGGGCAAAGTGGGCGAGTGGACGAGAAAGTACGAAGTACGAACGACGAAGTACGAAAGAAATACCGTCCCCTTCCCCCTTTTCACCCCGCGTCTCTGCGTCTCTGGGGCCCACGTCCCCCGGTCCCCACCTCCTATCCCTGCGGCGGGGCGACCGTGCCGCCGCGATAGGTGCCGACCATCGCGGCGTTCACGAGGAGATCGGCACCGCGCCCTTCCACGCCGCTCCGTCCGCTTTCCGTGACGTAGGCATAATCGCAGATCGCCAGCGTCTTGCGCGCGTTCTGCTCGGAGTCGCCGTGCGGCGGGCAGAATCGCCATCCCGTCGATCAGCGATCACGGCGTATCGTGTACTATTGTTCGGTCCGTTGCACCGCCGATACAGCAGAGAGAGCAAGCCTGCCGGTGCGCCTGCGCTACATCTTCACCGACCGCGCGATCAACGCGCTCCTCCTGCTGGTGCTCATCATCCTCGGCGGCAGCGGCGTCCTCAGCCTGTTCGCCAACGGGACGCGAACGGCGGTGCTCTTCGAGGCCCATCGCGTCGCTGGCGCGGCCTTCCTGCTGCTGCTCATCCCGAAGGGCGGGATCGTCTGGCGCTCGTTGCGGCGGCGCGGGCGTATGGCCCGGGAGCGCGCGAGTGTCGCCCTCGCGCTGCTCCTCCTGCTCGTCACCGCCGGGATACTCGCCGCCGTGCTCGGGTGGTCGTTGGCGCGCGGTCCGTGGGCGGGCGAATGGGGTCTACCGCTGATCGTCGTCCATTGGTATCTCGGACTGGGCGCGATCCCGCTGGTTATCGGCCACGTCGCGAGCCGCTGGCGACGCGCGGGGCGACAACCGACGTTGCGCGACTTCGCGGGACGACGCAGGCTGATCGGCTTCGGCATCGCTGCGGCGCTCGCGCTCGGCCTGTGGCGCGGCCTCGCGCTCGGCGCGCGGCGCACCGAGGCGCGGGCGGGGGTGAGGCGCTTCACCGGTTCGCGCGAGGCGGACTATGGCACCCCGAATGGCTTCTTCGTGACGGCGTTCATCAATGATGATCCCGCGCCGCTCGATCTGACGAATTGGCGCTTGCGCGTCGGCGGGCGCGTCGCCCACCCGCGCGAAATCGATCACATCGCGCTGCGCCGGGAGCGCACGACGGTCGCCACGATCGATTGCACCGGGGGGATCTATGCGACCCGCGAATGGTCCGGGCTCGACGTGAGCGCCCTCCTCGACACGGCGATGCCCGCCCCCGAGGCCACCACCGTCTGGTTCGTCTCCACGACCGGGCATCGCTGGCCGTTACCACTCGCCGAGGCGCGCGGGGCGCTCCTCGCCACCCACGTCGGCGGCGAACCGCTCGCCCATGCTCACGGTTTCCCGCTCCGCCTCGTCGCGCCCGAGCGGCGCGGCTTCCAGTGGATCAAGTGGCTGACGGCGATCGAGGTCGCGTGATCGATCGTACGCGCATCTCGTCACCTCTATCGGCGCATCGCGGGCGGTGCCCGACGAAAGCGCCCGAATAGTCCCGCACAATCGTGCGGGGCAGGAATCGCGTCCATCCGCAACATCGACCAGCGCGCGGCTCGCGTACAATGCTCTTGCCGAGCGTAGGGATCGGCACGATGGCTGCGACAGCGATAATGGAAAGGGGTGACCGATGGTTCGGATCGAGGCGCAGGGCATCAAGTCATTCGAGGCCGAGGAGGGTCGCCGACTCGTCCTGGCGATCGAGGACGCGGGGATCGATATCCTGCATCGCTGCGGCGGTCACGCGCGCTGCACGACCTGCCGCGTGGAGGTTCTGGATGGGGATGCGGGCGAGATGACCGCCCAGGAGCACACCCGGCTGGCCCGCGAGCAGGAACTGTCGCCCAACACGCGCCTTTCCTGCCAGGTGCTGGTGCAAGGGCCGCTGGAGGTGCGCGTGCTGCGTCGCCTCAGCGAAACCGACATGAGCGACGCCGGCCCGCGCCCGGACGAGACGATCCCGGCGGAATAACCGGGAGGCGAGCGCGGTGTGCCCCTCGCTCGCCTCCCACCGATAGCTTGGATGTCCGTTGCGATCCATGCTTCTCCCGCCAAGGAGCGGATATACGGCGGCAATACGATCAGGAAGGCCAGCGTCTAGATAGTCTTGAGCGTGCCACCGTCGACGACGTAGTCCGCTCCGGTCACCATCCGCGCCCGATCGGACGCCAGGAAAAGCACCACATCCGCGACTTCCTCTGGCTCAACAAAGCGCCCCCAAGGTGATCCCCGCCTGCGCCGGCAGATTCGCGATCAGACCGTCGGTATCGGTTCCCATCGACCGGGCAAAGACCGCGCCGAAACTCCCTACACCCTCCCACAGCGAAGTACGCACCGGGCCGGGCGATACCGCATTGACGCATACGCCCTGCGGGCCGAATTCCTCGGCCAGTGCCTTGGTAAGGTTGAGTACGGCTGCCTTTGACGCCGAATAGTCCATCACTGGTGTCTGCGGCAGGCGAGCATTGATCGAAGCGATGTTCACGATCCTGCCGCCACGCGCGATCAGAGGCGGCAGGGCCGCGCGGCTAGCGCGTACCACACTCATCAGATTGAAGTTAAGCATTCCCTGCCAATCCTCATCGGTGATACCGAGGAAGCCACTCAACCGTGGCGCGAAACCACCACCAACGTTATTCACGAGGATGTCGAGTGCGCCGAATTCCGTCATCGCACGCTCGATGAGCGTGGCAGGGCCGTCCGATGTGGACAGATCGATCTTCATCGCGATGATCGGGTAGCGTTCGGCGAGTCGGGTAAGCGCGTCACCCGGGGTGCGACTACCAGCAACAACTTTAGCGCCCGCTTCGGCCAGGGCCGCAACGACCGCCAGACCGATCCCTCTGCTAGCGCCGGTGACGACGGCAACCTTGCCTTGCAACTGAAGATCCATTTGCGCGCTCCTCGTTATGTGCGACCCATCCACTGCGGGATGGTCATCTTGCCGCATTACCGACCGGATGCCACTGTGCCCTGAAACACCTCATGGCGAGGATTAGTTGCACACCGCCGGGTGGGGTGTTGAAATATTTGGCTGGTCGCCCCTTACCGCCCTGGTCATACCCTGACCCAGTACCGGCCCATCGGCCTATATCCGCTGTCGAAAGTACCTTCGCCATTCACCCCTTCCTCGCTATTCTTTGATCGCCCCCCGACACGCATACTGTATGAGACGACGCTGCGGTCGCACGCCGTCACTACCCCGACCGATACGCAGGGGGTCGGGCCAGGACGCGAGGGGGAATCAGTGATCGTGTTATTGAGCGGGCGCTCGCTCTTCTGCCACGGACTATCGGCGCAACTGGGGTTGATGAATCGACCCGTCGCGTCGGTACCCCTCAGTAGTAGCATCGCGCAGATCGCGCAGACGCTGCGCCGTCTCCAGCCGGAACTCCTGATCATCGATGCGCTTGAGATCCGGTCCGCCGGTTTCCTCTTCATCGATGCCCTCCGCCAGGATCTGCAATTACAGGACTGCCCGATTTTGGTGGTGGCGAGCGGCTCGTTCCCGGATGAGGAGCGCTTTGCCCGCGCCGCCGAGGCGCGCGGCCTGCACGTCATGTTGCAGGCGATCAGTTTCGAGGAGTTAATCGCGCGCGTCGGTGCGTTGATCGAAAACCGCTTCCCCGACTTCGTCCCCGCGCTCGGCTGAACACCCCGATCCGGCCCGCCACGTACGCTTGTGCGGCACCCTTGACAGGGATGCCCCATGAGCGTATACTTGTTCTTTGCTGCGTGGGCAGGCGGGAAGGCTCTTACACGGTCGCATAAGGTGGCGTGGCACAGCGACCAAAGCAGGCGAAATTGGTATTCACGAGGGAGACGCAAGGGACTCCCCATTTGTGTTGCTCTTTACCCCTCGCAACGATGGTTCTCCGACGGTGTAGTACAACAGGATGTGGCCGCGTTTGCGCGTCTGTGCGCTTGCCATTGTGCTAGAGGTCTCTCTCGCGACGGTGCCGTCCCTGACTCGGTGGCGGCGGTCCGAACGCTGGTGGGGCCTTTCTGGCGGTTTGCACACTGATGCATCCCCCTTCCCGTAACGGTGAGCAGGTTCACCGCACGCAGCATAGCCCCGTCCCGTCTCGGTTCAGATAGAAGGAGCGAGCATGGTCATTGACATCAAGCAGCCGATTACCGGTAAGGGAGCCAGTTCGACATCGTCGGTCGAGCGGGCTATCGCCAACGGTCGCATCGAACGACGCTCCTACGCTCGGATCCCTTCTGTGCTCGACGCGCCGAATCTGGTGCAGATTCAGCTCGACTCGTTCCAGTGGTTCCTCAACGAGGGGTTGCAGGAGTTGTTGACCGAGATCTCGCCGATTCAGGACTATAACCAGAAGAGCATGGATCTGAACTTCCCCCGCTACGAGTTCCAAGAGCCGCGCAACTCGGTCGATATCTGCCGCGAGCGGGATCAGACCTATTCCGCGCCGCTCTACGTCACGGCCTCGCTGCTCGTCAAGGAGACGGGCGAGATCAAGGAGAGCCAGGTCTATCTCGGTGAGTTCCCGATGATGACGCCCGATGGCACCTTCATCATCAATGGTGCCGAGCGCGTCGTCGTCTCGCAGCTCGTTCGCTCGCCCGGTGTCTACTTCACCGCCCCGGAAGACCCGAGCACCGGGCGTCGCCTCTTCGCGGCGAAGTTGATCCCGAATCGGGGTGCCTGGCTGGAGTTCGAGACATCCAACCGCGACATCCTCTCGGTGAAGGTCGATCGCAAGCGCAAGATGCCGGTCACGATCCTGCTGCGCGCGATCGGATACTCGTCGAACGACGAGATCATGGAACTCTTCGCCGATGTCGATAACAACCCGGATCACCAGTACCTCCGCTCCACCTTGGAGAAGGAGCCGACGAAGAATACCGACCAGGCGATCATCGAGCTCTACCATCGCCTGCGTCCGGGCGACCCGCCGACGCGCGAGAACGCCCAGGCGCTGCTGGAGAACCTCTTCTTCAACCCGCGGCGCTACGATCTGGCGAAGGTCGGGCGCTACAAGCTGAACAAGCGTCTGGGGCTGGAGAAGGATATCCGCACCCTGACGAAGGACGACATCATCGCGATCCTGAAGACGATGATTCGCCTCAACAACGAGCAGGGGAAGCCGGACGACATCGATCACCTGGGCAATCGCCGCATCCGCGCGGTCGGCGAGTTGATCCAGATGCAGATGCGCCTCGGGCTGGCGCGCATGGAGCGCGTCGTCCGCGAGCGGATGACGATCCAGGACTTGAATACAGTCACGCCGAATGCGCTGATCAACACCCGCCCGATCATGGCGGCGGTCCGCGAGTTCTTTGGTGGTAGTCAGTTGTCGCAGTTCATGGATCAGACGAACCCGCTGGCCGAGTTGACGCACAAGCGTCGCCTCTCGGCCCTCGGTCCCGGCGGTCTGAGCCGGGACCGCGCGGGCTTCGATGTCCGCGACGTTCACTTCTCCCACTACGGTCGGATCTGCCCGATCGAGACGCCGGAAGGACCGAACATCGGCCTGATCGGTTCGCTGGCGACCTACGGGCGGATCAACCAGTACGGCTTCATCGAGACCCCCTACCGCCGCGTGATCAGCACGGTCGATGTGCAGCGCGAGGACGGCAAGGACGCCGAGATGCTGCTGCACCAGGTTCTGCGCGACGATGTGACCGACCCGGAGACGGGCGACGTGATCGCCGAGCAGGGCGCGGAGCTCGATGCCGAAACGATCGCGAAGATCCAGCAGAGCGGGACGCGCAATGTGCGGATCCGCCCGTTCGTCTCGCACCAGATCGAGTACCTGTCCGCCGACCGCGAGCAGGAGTTCGTGGTGGCGCAGGCGAACTCGCGACTCGACGAGCACTTCCGTTTCGTGGAGGATCGCGTCGAGGTCCGCAAGGAAGAGGATTATCCGGTCGTCCCGGTCGAGCAGGTCGACTACATGGACGTGTCGCCGAAGCAGGTGGTCAGCGTCGCCGGTACGCTGATCCCCTTCCTGGAGCACGACGACGCCAACCGCGCGCTGATGGGCTCGAACATGCAGCGCCAGGCGGTGCCGCTGCTCCGCCCGGACTCGCCGATCGTCGGCACGGGGATGGAGTATCAGGCCGCGCGCGACTCCGGCCAGGTGGTCGTGGCCCGCGCGTCCGGGACGGTCCTCTCTTCGACCGGCCAGAAGATCATCCTGCAAGAGGAGAGTGGCGCGATTCGGGAGTATCCGCTCCAGAAGTTCCGCCGCTCCAACCAGGACACCTGCATCAATCAGCGCCCGATCGTCCGCAAGGGCGACCACGTCGGGGAGTTGCAGGTCATCGCCGACTCCTCCTCGACCGATAAGGGCGAGTTGGCGCTGGGACAGAACGTCCTCGTCGCCTTCATGCCCTTCGAGGGCGGCAACTACGAGGACGCGATCCTCCTCAGCGAGCGCCTGGTGCGCGACGACGTCTTCACCTCGATCCACATCGAGAAGTACGAGACGGAAGCGCGCGACACGAAGCTGGGGCCGGAGGAGATCACCCGCGACATCCCGAACGTCGGCGAGGACAGCCTCTCCGATCTGGACGAGGATGGCGTGATTCGCATCGGCGCGGAGGTCCGCCCGAACGACATCCTCGTCGGCAAGGTCACGCCGCGCGGCGAGACCGAGCTCTCCGCCGAGGAGCGTCTGCTCCGCGCGATCTTCGGTGAGAAGGCGCGCGAGGTGAAGGACACCAGCCTGCGCGTGCCGCACGGCGTGCATGGCAAGGTGATCGACGTGAAGCAGTTCCGCCGCGAGGACACCGAGCTCCCCGCCGGCGTCAACCAGATGGTTCGCGTCGCCATCGCGCAGAAGCGCAAGATCAGCGAAGGCGACAAGATGGCCGGTCGCCACGGCAACAAGGGGGTCATCTCCCGCATCCTGCCGGCTGAGGACATGCCATACCTGCCCGACGGGACGCCGGTGGACATCATCCTGAATCCGCTGGGCGTGCCGTCCCGCATGAACATCGGCCAGCTGCTGGAGACGACGCTCGGCTGGGCGGCGTCGCGGCAGAACATCAAGATCGCCACGCCGGTCTTCGACGGGGCGACCGAGGATCAGATCAAGGACGAGCTGAACGCGGTGGGGCTGCCGCTCGACGGCAAGATCTACCTCTACGACGGGCGCACCGGCGAGCGTTTCGATCGCCCGACGGTCGTCGGCATCATCTACATGCTGAAGCTCGCCCACCTGGTCGAGGATAAGATCCACGCGCGGTCGACCGGCCCCTACTCGCTGGTCACGCAGCAGCCGCTCGGTGGGAAGGCGCAGTTCGGCGGACAGCGCTTCGGGGAGATGGAAGTCTGGGCGCTCGAAGCGTATGGCGCGGCCAACACGTTGCAAGAGATGCTCACCGTCAAGTCGGACGATGTGGTCGGGCGCGTCAAGACCTACGAGTCGATCGTCAAGGGCGAGGAGATCATCGAGGCCGGGGTGCCGGAATCGTTCAAGGTGCTGGTCAAGGAGTTGCGTTCGCTCGGCCTCTCGATCGAGGTGATCAACGAGGACGAGGAGACGGTCAACTTCTCCGAGGATACGTCGGGGGATCTCCTGTCGAAACTCGACCGGATCAATCTGAGCGGCTTCGAGCGGACCGAGGCGTAGTGTGAGGTACGAATGACGAAGTACGAAGGAATGAACGACCGTGCAACCCGCTCATAGCGAGCCGGGCGAGCCGGTTCGTACTTCGTACTTCGTCGCTCGTACTTATCTGGGGGGCTATTCGTGAGTGCTACGCTCGATGTGAACGATTTCGACGCCATTAAGATCAGCCTGGCTTCTCCCGAAGAGATTCGCAGCTGGTCGTATGGCGAGGTGACCAAGCCGGAGACGATCAACTATCGTACCCTCAAGCCGGAGCACGGTGGCCTCTTCTGCGAGCGGATCTTCGGTCCCTCGCGCGACTGGGAGTGCTACTGCGGCAAGTACAAGCGGATTCGCTTCAAGGGCGTGATCTGCGACAAGTGCGGCGTGGAAGTGGCGCGCTCGAAGGTCCGCCGCGAGCGGATGGGCCACATCGAGCTCGCCGCCCCGGCCAGCCATATCTGGTATGTCAAGGGGACGCCGAGCCGCCTCGGCCTACTCCTCGATATCTCGCCGCGCAACCTGGAGCGGATCATCTATTTCGCCGCGTACCTCGTCACCGACATCGACGAGGAGGCGAAGCAGACCCGCGTCCAGCAGCTCTACAAGGAGATGGAAGAGGAGATCGCCGATCTCGATGCCGAGTTGCAAGAGTCGGTGGACGAGCTCGACGAGGGCTTGCGGACGCAGCTCGCCAATCTGAGCGGCGGCCACGAAGGGCTCAGCGTCGACGTCAACAGTCGCCAGGAGCGGCGGGCGGGGGAGGCGACGCAGCGCTACACCGAGCTGCGCGACGCCCTCTCGGCGAAGCTGGGGCAGTCCGCCGAGGAAGAGTACGCGTATGGCGACCGCGTCGTCGTCCGCGTCGGCGAGACGATCAATCAGGATCGCCTCGACTCGCTGGAACTCGCGCACGACGAGCAGATGCAGTCGATCCAGGCGGAGGCCGAGCACGAGCTGGGCAGCAGCCAGGCGCTGAACGAGGCCGAGCGCGATCAGCTCCTCTACGTCGCCAGCGAGCGCAAGGAGCGCCAGGCGGCGGAGATCGAGCGCGAGAAGCAGACGATCAAGCAGGATTACGAGGGGCGTATCACCGCGCTCGAGAAGCTCCTGCCGCTGCAAATCCTGACCGAGGTCCAGCGCAACGAACTCCTCGAGGATGGGCGCGGGATCTTCAAGGCGGGCATGGGGGCCGAGGCGGTCTACGATGTCGTGCAGAACTACGACCTCGATGGCGAAGCGTTCAAGCTGCGCCAGGACATCGCCACGATGAGCGGCCTGAAGAAGAAGAAGGCGACGAAGCGCCTGCGCGTCGTGGAGGCGCTGCGGAAGGGTGGCAATCGCCCCGAGTGGATGATCTTCACCGCGCTGCCGGTTATCCCGCCCGATCTGCGCCCGATGGTGCAGCTCGACGGTGGCCGCTTCGCGACCAGCGACCTCAACGATCTCTATCGCCGCGTGATCAACCGCAACAACCGCCTGCGCCGCCTGCTCGATCTCCAGGCCCCGGACATCATCGTCCGCAACGAGAAGCGCATGCTGCAAGAGGCGGTCGATGCGCTGATCGACAACGGGCGACGCGGTCGGGTCGTCTCCGGCTCCGGCAAGCACAAGCTGAAGAGCCTCAGCGACATGCTCAAGGGCAAGCAGGGGCGATTCCGTCAGAATCTGCTCGGCAAGCGCGTGGACTACTCCGGGCGCTCCGTGATCGTCGTCGGCCCGACGCTGCAACTGCACCAGTGCGGCCTGCCGAAGCGGATGGCGCTCGAACTCTTCAAGCCGTTCGTGATGCGACGGCTGGTCGATCGCGGCTACGCCCACAACATCAAGGCGGCGAAGCGCGTCGTGGAACGGGTGGACCCGCGCGTGTGGGAAGTGTTGGAGGAGGTCGTCAAGGATTACCTCGTCCTGCTGAACCGCGCCCCGACGCTGCACCGCCTCGGTATCCAGGCGTTCGAGGTCAAGCTAGTGGAGGGGTCGGCGATCCAGATCCATCCGCTCGTCTGCCAGGCGTACAACGCCGACTTCGACGGCGACCAGATGGCGGTCCACGTCCCCCTCTCGAAGGCGGCGCAGGCCGAGGCGCGCGAGCGGATGCTCTCGCTGAACAATCTGCTCTCCCCCTCGAACGGCGATCCGATCATCACGCCGCAGCAGGACATCGTCCTCGGCTGCTACTACATGACCCTGCCGCGCGAGGGTGCGAAGGGTGAGGGTAAGGCGTTCGTCAGCCCGGAAGAGATGATGCTGGCCTACGAGATGGGCCTGCTCGATCTCCAGGCGACAGTCAAGGTCTACGGCGTCCGCGCCACGAACGTGGCCGGGATGTACGAGACGACCGTTGGGCGGCTGATCTTCAACCAGATCGTCCCGGAAGAGCTCGGCTATCGCGATATCACGATGGGCCGCAAGCAGCTCCGCACCCTGATCGCCGACTGCTACCGCAAGCTCGGCGGCGAGCCGACCGCGCAGCTGGCGGACGACATCAAGACGATCGGCTTCAAGTACGCGACGCGCGGCGCGCTCTCGATCGGCGTGCAGGATCTCGAGATCCCGGCCTCCAAGCCGCGGATCATCGCCGAGGCGGAGGTCGAGCAGAAGGAGATCGAGCGCCAATTCCAGCGCGGCCTGATCACCGAGCGCGAGCGCAAGGACGAGGCGGTTCGCATCTGGACTGACGCCCGCGCGCAGGTCGCGAAGGCGGTCGAGGTCGGGCTCAGCCGCCAGAATCCGCTCTTCATGATGGCCGATTCGGGCGCGCGCGGTAACTTCAACCAGATCAGCCAGATGGCCGGTATGCGCGGCCTCGTGCTCAACCCGACCGGCGAGGTCATCGAACTGCCGATCCGCTCGGGCTACCGCGAAGGCATCTCCGTGTTGGAGTATTTCATCTCCACGCACGGCGCACGCAAGGGTCTGGCCGACACGGCGCTCCGTACCGCGAACTCCGGGTATCTGACCCGGCGTCTGGTGGACGTGGCGCAGGATGTCATCGTCACCATGTACGACTGTGGCACCGAGGCCGGGTTGCGGTTGATCGTCAACCCCGGCCCGAACGAGCAGGACACCGAGACGTTCGAAGAGATCCTCGGTCGGCGTCTGATCGGGCGGATGCTCGCACAGCCGCTACACGATCCCACGACCGGCGAACTGATCGCCGACCGGAACGCGGAATTGGACGAGGATGTCGTCGATCGTCTGATCGCGATGTCGCCTCGCCCGGAAGAAGTCTTCATCCGCACGGCGATGTTCTGCGACTCGACGCACGGCGTCTGCCAGTGCTGCTACGGTCGCAATCTGGCGACCGGCAAGATGGTCGGGCTCGGCGAGGCGGTCGGCATCATCGCCGCCCAGTCGATCGGCGAGCCGGGCACGCAGCTGACGATGCGTACCTTCCACATGGGCGGTGTGGCGCACGCCAGCGACATCACGACCGGTCTGCCGCGCGTCGAAGAGATCTTCGAGGCGCGGTTGCCCAAGGGGCGCGCGATCCTCTCCGAGCTCGAGGGCACGGTACACCTCGAGACCGACGAGGAGGGGAGCCGTCGCATCATCGTCCACAATAGCGAGATCTTCACCGAGACCTACGCGATCCCCGCGAACTTCATGGCCTCCATCAAGGAGGGCGAAGAGGTCACCGAGGGCCAGGTGATCGCCGAGTCGAACGTCGAAGGGAACGACGGGCGCGTGCTGGCGACGATCGGCGGCAAGGCGAGCTTCGACATCGTCGATGGCGTCGAGAGCATCATCGTCCGCGAGGAGCAGAACCAGGAGAAGCGCTACGACGTCCTGGCGAACTCGCAGATCCTCATCAACGAGGGGGATTTCGTCACCGCCGGGAAGCAACTCACCGAGGGCAACCAGGACCCGCAGGAGATTCTGCGGATTCGCGGTCGCCAGGCGGTGCAGGAGTACATGGTCGATGAAGTGCAGCGGGTCTACCGCTCGCAGGGTGTCGACACGAACGACAAGCACATCGAGGTGATCGTGCGGCAGATGCTCCGCAAGGTTACGATCGACGAGTCGGGCGACAGCGAGTTCCTGCCCGGTGAGATGATCGACCGGTTCATCTTCAACGAGGTGAACGCGGAGCTGTTGGCCGAGGGTGGCGAGCCGGCCACCGCGCAGGAGACGCTGATCGGCGTCACCAAGGCGTCCCTCTCGACCGAGTCGTTCCTCTCCGCCGCCTCCTTCCAGGAGACGACCCGCGTGCTGACCGAGGCGGCGATCAATGGCCGCGTCGATCGGTTGCACGGCCTGAAGGAGAACGTGATCATCGGGAAGCTGATCCCCGCCGGTTCGGGCTTCAACGTCGAGCGGAAGAAGAAGCCTTCCTCGCGCGTGTCGCCGGACGGCGAGGAGAGCACGATCGACACGATCGACCTGATGAGCGGCCCGGACGGTGTCGGTCGCGCGGACCGGGACAAACTCGTCCCGGCGGGCTATCAGGCGCTGCCGCTCGATCCGACCCTGGCGCTCGGCAACCCGAGCCACCGGGATGAGGGCGAGGAGTAATCCTCTCGGCCGACAACACGAGCGACGCGGGGCGGCGGACCACGAGTTGGTCCGCCGCCCCTTTGCTGCCGACAGATACTCGCACGCGCGTAGCGCCACGAGGAGCACCGTGAACGAATCGATCACACCGCCGACCCGCTGGGACGAAACGCCGCTATGGCTCGCCACCCGGCGCATCGGGCGTCCGCTCTGGCATTACGATACCGTGCCCTCGACGATGCCGCTCGCGCATGAGTTGGCGGCGCAGGGTGCGTCGGACGGCACGGCGATCATCGCGGAGGAGCAGACCGCCGGGCGTGGGCGGCGCGGACGGGCTTGGCAGGCACCGCGCGGCAGCGCCCTCCTCTGCTCCCTGGTTTGCCGCCCGCCCCTACCGCCGGAACGACTCTTCCTGCTCGTCGCCGCGATCGGCGTGGGGCTCTGTGAGGGGGTGGAGCGCGCGACCGGCCTGCAGCCGCAGGTCAAATGGCCGAACGATCTCCTGCTCGATGGGCGCAAGCTGGCCGGGGTGCTCTGCGAGAGTCGTCTCGGCGGCGCGGGACTCCAGCACGCCGTGGTCGGCTTCGGGCTGAACATTAATCTCCAAGCAGCCGAACTCCCCGAACTGCCACCCGGCGCGCTCCCACCGACCAGTCTGGCGATCGCGCATGGGGCGGCGCTCTCCTACCTAGCGACCATCACGACGCTCTTCGCGGCACTCGACGAGAGCTACGATCTCCTCTGGGCCGGACAGGAGGAAGAGATTCGCGCGCGCTGGGAGGCGCGGCTCGCCGGGCGGGGGGAGATGATCCGCGTGGTCACGGACAACGGCGAGCGCACAGGGCGCTTCGTCGGCGTGGGGGCGGATGGCGCGTTGCTGCTCGATACGGCGACGGGGCGCGAGGCGCTCATCGTCGGCGATGTGGTGCTCGGCCCGCGCCCGCTCGCATCGCCGACACCGGATGACACGAAGATTTAACTCGATATTAACATCAGACGATCGGTCCGTTAACGGAACCCTTTTATACTACTCTCAGGTCGCCGAGCGATGCCGGACACCAGCAGCACGGCACGCCAGGACCGCCAACGATGCCTACTCCTTTCTCTATCCCCAATCCCCTATCCCTTGTGGCCCCGCCTCCCGAGCGGGGCCACACCCCTTTAAATCGCCACGTAACGCCCTGGGCGAATCCGCCCGGCTGCATGCCAGACGGCGACGCCGCCGATGAAGCCTGATGCACCGCCACCGGACAAAAGCTCAGGGGCAGATGCACAAGCTGCGATCATTCGCTACGGGGCCAGGATGGCGATGGGTGCGATTAGACGGCGCGCTAGGGGATCTGGCGCAGCAGCACGAAGTCGCTGCGGTCGGCGATGATCTGCCAGCGTCCGCTCTTGACCAGCGCAGCGATATCCGTAGCCTCGCGGCCGTTATCGCGCTGGCGATCGCCGATCACGTAGGCGGCGCGCGCCACCAGCGCCGGGTCGTAAGAGGAATTGCCGGGGAAGTGGTAGAGGTAGCGCCGCATCGGCACCTGGATCCCGAGCTGCGACGTGACTGCGAGCGGCGCGTCGGGCGGGACCAGCGCGATCACCGCTTGCGCCGCCGCCAAACGAGGCGAGGCATGCGGGTTCTTCACGAAACGGAGTGGTTCGCTGCCGAGCGTCAGGTGTTGCAGGAGCATCAGGACGGCGAGCCCGGCGAGCGCCACCGGCACGGTACGCGATGCCTGAGGCCAACGCTGGATGAGCGCGCCGAGCGCCGCCGGGGCGAGCAGCAGCGCCAGCAAGATCGGCCAGACAAGGGGGTGCATCGTTGGCAGCAGCCCATTCCGATCATCAGCACTCCCCGGCCAGATCGGCAGCAGCAGGATCGCCGCGACAGTTGCCGCGACGACGAGGACGCCCAATCGCCAAAGGCGCGCGGAGGCCTCGGCGGCGCGCAGGATCGCCAGGCCCTCGATCGCGCCGATGAAGAGGAACGGGATGATCAACGCCTGATACTGATGGAAGAGATCGAACTGCACCAGCTCGCCGGAGAGGAGATTGAGCGCCAGGATCGGCGCGGGGATCAGCAGCAGGCGCGGGCGTAACAGCGGCAAGAAGGCGAGCGGCCAGAGGAGTTGCGCCAGGTAGCGCCCCTTCTCCAGCGTGAAGACCCCCTGCGCGGTGTAGAGCGGGTGCGTCACGACCGTGGCGACGATCGCGCGTGTGTTCTCCCCGAGCCAGGTGTAGTTCACCTGCCAGAGGAAGCCGTGCCCATTCGCCAGGGCCGGGATGATCAGGAAGACGGCGACGATCCAGTAGCCGAAGCCGACGATCGCGGGGAGGAGGCCGAAGCGGGCGTCGCGGCGGTCCAGGATCGCGTAGAGGCCGAACGTGCCGACGACCAGCCCGACATCGCTCCGCACGGTGAGCGCGATGACGAGGCAGATCCAGAACGGTATGGCGCGCTTTTGGCGATAGAACCAGTACGCCCCGAGCAGGGCCGAGGCGGCGAAGAGGCGCGGTTGGAACTCCGCCAGCGTGATCGTCCCGACCGGCAGGAAGAGGAGATAGAGGAAGGCCCAGCCGAGGCCGACGAGCGCCGACGAGAAGCGTTCGCGCGCGATCAGGAATAGCGGCCATGCGCCGAGCCCCGCGCCGAGCGAGATCAGCGCGAACAGGGTCATCGGCGACCGCCAGATCGCGTAGAACGGCGCGATCCAGAGCTCGAAAAGGGCCAGATCGACCCCCAGGTGCGTCGTGGAGAAGGAATACATCGATTGCTCGAACGGGCGACCGTGGACCGTGTTCCAGATCGGCTGCTCGTAGACCAGGAAGTCGAAGCCCTGGCGCAGCGTGCGAATCCGATACCAGTTGAGGCCGCTGAAGATGAGGGTGTAGGCGACGATCAGCAGGGCGAGCAATGGTCCCGCATGGGCTTCGATGAAACCCGCAAGTCCCCCTTCGACGGGTGTGATCGCCCCTCGCGCCGGCGCGAGCGCCGCGCCCCGACTCGCCCGGTCGGTCTTCGCGCGCGCCGTCCCTTTCGCCATAGCGCTACGCCCGCCCGCTCGCCATGATGCCATTGCCGATCATCGGCGGATACGGTAGCTCCACGCGCGCGCCGAGGCGGCGTCCGCCGAGACGCGCGGCGGGCTTCCAGCCGGTCCGCACCTGGACGTGATCGAAGCCGGCCACTTCCAGGCGGCGGCGCAGCGTGCGCGGTGTTTGCAAATTGATGTGGGTGGGGTCGAGATCGCCGGTCCAGGTCGGCCCGCCCAGCGCGGCGACGACGCGGCGCACGTCCCAGAGGTTCGGCGTGGTGAGGACGAGCGCGCCGTCGAGGCGCAGCACGCGCCGCACCTCGCGCAGCACCGCCGGGAGCGCCGCGACGTGCTCGACGATCTCGCTCATCAGGACGAGATCGAAGCGCCCCGACGCGAACGGCAAACCCTCATCGATGTCGCAGCGGGCGAGTTGGGCGGCGGGGAGGAGTTCGCGCGCCGCAGCGAGCGCCGCCGCCGAGACATCGACGCCGACCGCCTCGATGCCGCGCGTATGGAGGTAACGCAGGCCGGGCGCGGCACCGCAGCCGACATCGAGGACGCGGGCGGACTGACCAGGGGTGACACCACCGCGCAGGAGCATCCGATCGTATTGCCACGCGATCTTGGTGTCCGACTTCGCGATCTGGCGCGCGAAATACTCCTGGCCGTAATGCTCGTGTCCGCGCATCGTCCTCGCTTGCTCCCCTGTGTTTCCGCGTCGGCGCCCCCGTGAGGCGGCTAGCCGATCGTCCTCGCAATTGCTGCACGGCGGAGTATAGCATGCCCCCCGGCGCGCACCGCCCGCGCCTTGCCACCCCCGGAGGCGATCCGGCATACTCTCCGCGACCACGTAACCAGCGCGGCGCACGATCATGCGGCGCTGTGCCACGGGCACCGCCGGTACACCAGGGATAGGGGGCGAACAGCGGATGGCGACTCAGGTAGGCGGCGCGGTCGGGGAGCGCGCCAGGGTGCGGGCGGACAATCTCCAGCTACGTCGGGTCGCGCAGATGCTCCTGGTGCTGCTGGCGCTCGCGCTCGTGATCCGGGCCATCTATTATGTCTGGATGGTCTTCCCGGTGCTCGTCTGGCCGCACGAGGCGATCGGTGGCGAGGCGACGATGCTCTACGAGGCTACGCTGATCGGGAACGACCCGCTCGGCGGGCTGCGCGCCCTTTATGGTCCCCAGCCCGCCGACGCCTTCATCGCCGGGAACTACCCGCCGATCTACTTGATCCTCTGGGCGCTGGATCCGGGCGCGTCGAGCTTTATCACCGGACGGGCGCTGTCGCTCCTCTGGGGGATCATCGCGGCGATCGCCGGGGGGATCGCCATCTTCGGCGCGCTGCGCGGCCACGCGACACGCCCGCAGCGAATCATCGCCGGGGCGCTCGGCGGCGCGGCGTTCATCTGTACCGTGCCGGTCTTCCAGCAGATCAGCATCGCCAAGCCGGACATGACCGCGCTCGGCCTCGCGGCGGTCGGGCTGGCATTCTTCGAGAACGCGCGCGGGCGGCGCGGCATCATCCTGGCCGGGATCTTCTTCGGGCTGGCCCTGCTGACCAAGCAATCGATCGGCTTCGCGCTCGCGGCGGCGGTCATCGCCGCGTTACGGCGGGGACCAAAAGAGGCGCTGATCCTCTTCCTGACGACCGGCGCGGTCGGCGTGGTCGGCGTCGGCTTCCTCTACCTCCTCGCCGGGCCAACGGTCTTCGAGCACCTGATCATCTATAATCTGCGCCCCTGGCGACAGGACCGCTTCGAGAGCCTCAATCGGAAATTCCTGGCGCTGACCTGGTTGCTGATCGTACCCGCGCTCGCCTACGCTGGCTGGGGGATCGTGAAGCGCGGGCGCTCCGCCCTGACCTATTACCCGATCGTCGCCCTGCTGGTCCTCTACACCGTCGGCTCGGAGGGTGGCGCGCGCAACTACTACATCGAACTCTGCCTCGCCACCGGACTCGGCGCGGCCCTGGCGCTGCTGACGCTGGCACTCGCCCGCCCGCGCTGGGCGCTGACCCTCGGCACGGTCGCCTTCCTGTTGGTCGCGATCTATGCCTTCCGCACCTACACCGTCCTGATCGCTGGAGCCTATGTTCCCGCGCCGCCGGTTGTGGAGGGTGGCGAGCGCAACCGCCTCCTGGCCCTCGCCGACGCCGCGCCCGATCCGGTCCTCTCCGACGATGTGAGCTATCTGGCGATGCGCGGTCGCCCCGCCGTGATCGACGACGGCTTCCTCAGCGAGCACGTCCGCAACGAGGGACTCTGGAATACCGACGGGATCGTGGCGGGCATCCGCGAGCATCGCTACCCGCTCGTGCTCACCCCGCGCAGCGGCGACGATGAGACGATCCTGCGCCGCGCCTGGGGCGATGCGGTGGTGGACGCGCTCAACGTCTACTACGTCCGCAGCAGCGACATCACCTTCACGCCGAAGCGGTAAGATACGCTGGTGTAGCGCGCGCTATACCGAGCAGAACGGTCGCGGTGTCGGCGATCGGCGAGAACATCGATAGATAGCGGAGGATATGATGGGATTGGTACTGCGCGTACAGCATGTGAGCGTCGGGATCATGGCGGGCGAAGGGGAAAAGGCGCGGGAGTTCTACATCGGGGCGCTGGGCCTCCGCGAGAAGCCGCGCCCGCTCGGCCTGCAAGCGGTGCCGGTGATCTGGTTCGACGCGGGCGACGACGAGCACGAGATCCACCTGTTGGAGACCGAGGGCTACGTCGCCCCGCAGGGGAATCACCTCTGCCTGGAGGTGGACGACCTCGAAGCGATGCGCGCGCGGATGGCGCAGCACGGCGTTGCGACGCGCGAGGCGCAGCCGATCGACAATCGCCCGCGCTTCAATGTCTCCGACCCGTTCGGCAACGGCATCGAACTGACGGAGATCATGGGAACGTTCACGCCGGTGGAGGAGTAGAGCCTCTTATGCACCTTGGGGCACGGTCAAGGTAGACTTCTCTTTGAAGGAGGAGCGCGCCCTGATGGAAGGAGTACCTTACCAGTCATACCCGAGCGACGTGCGCGACGAGGAGTGGGCCTTCCTCACGCCCTGATGGAGGAGGCCGACGCAGTCGCCCGGCTGACGAAGGGAGCTAGCAGGACCGCGCGATCAGATTGAGTGAGGGGAGCCATGCGCGCCGAGGAGGTCACCGCACTCTACACGCTGCTCGCGGAGCGCGAGGTGCGCGTGTGGGTCGATGGCGGCTGGGGCATCGATGCCCTACTCGCGGAGCAGACGCGGCAGCACAAGGACTTCGATGCCCTGGTGCCCTTCGACGATCTAGGCACGCTGGCCGACGTGCTGGCCGACTGCGGCTTCACCCTCAAGGAGATCTGGCAGGAAAACCGCTGGGTTGCCCACGCGGTGCGGCTTCAACTGATCGGCAGGGCGCATCGCGGGGGCAGCGACGTTGCCACCGCATTCGTTTTGCGGGACGGGACGGGTCACGAACTCGACGTCCATGCGCTGACGTTCGATAGCCGCAGCTACGGAATCCCCGCGTGGAACGCGAGCGTCAGCTTCCCCCCGGAGGCATTTGCGGGATGCGGCATGATTGCGGGCACGCCGGTACGCTGCCTTTCGGCTAGGATGCAGATGGCGACGCACACGGGCTACGTGTTGCAGACCAAAGACCTCCAGGATCTACGCCTCCTGCACGAGCGCTTCGGGGTCCCCTACCTGGAGGAGCAGGCCCACCACTTCCCAAAATCGGGGCCGTGAACGTGCTGGTCGTGCGACCGTTGGACGCGCGGCTGGCATCGAGCGAGTGGTGTACAGTGTTTCTGCATGGCTGTTTCCTATCCCCGAAGGGCATGACAGACTCTAGTCCCGGCGCTTGCGTCGCGCCCCGCGTGTCCCTATACTCAGCCCACAAGTGAAGAAGAAAGCTCCGAAGGGGATCAGTACGCCGGGCCGCCGATGTTCCAGAGAGGGGGGCCACCGATTGCGAGCCCCCTCATCGGTGTCCGACCGAACCCACCCCTGAGCTGGCTCCGCAGCGATCCGCGCCCGAGGAGTCCCGGTAGATCGCCGTTATCGATCGCGAATGAGGGAGGCGCACCCGACGCCTCCGAATGCGGGTGGTACCACGAGAGGCCCCTTTCGTCCCGGCACTGGATGGAAGGGGCTTTGTGCGCGTGGCGTTCTGGCAACCGTGTCAGGCCGGTGCGCGCGCCGCAGGAGGAGGCCATGCTCGCCGATTTCGCCCGTCGCTCGGTCGTCGCGATCGAACCCTACGGCTGGGAGGCCACCAGCGCGACGATCGCCGCGCGCCATCAACTCCCCGCCGACACGATCCTCCGCTTCGACCTTAACACCGTGCCGAGCGCCCCGCCCTCCTGGTACGCCGCGATGACCGCCGCCCGCGACGAGGGTGGCCCGCAGGAGTACGCCGATCCGACCTACGACGAACTGACCGGCCTGCTGGGCGACTACTGCGATGTCGCGCCGGATCAGGTGCTCGTCGGGGCGGGGGCGGACGAGATCCTGGCGATCATCTGCCAGACCTTTCTCGATGTCGGCGATGCGGTCGTCGTCACCGCCCCAACCTACCCGGTCCACGCCCTGCGCCCGCAGCAACTCGGCGCGACGGTGCGCGTCTGCCCGCTCGGGCCGGGCTTCGTGCCGGATGAGGCGGGGCTGCTCGCCGCCACCATCGGGGCGAAGCTGCTGATCCTCTGCACCCCGAACAATCCGACCGGCAACGCCTTCGATCCGGCCAGCGTGGAGCGGATCATCGCCGGGAGTCCCTGCCCGGTCGTGTTGGACGAAGCCTACGCCGAGTTCGGCGAGTGGTCGGCGCTGTCGCTCCTCGACCGCTACCCGCACCTGATCGTCGTCCGCACCATGTCCAAGGCGTTCGCGCTGGCCGGGATGCGCCTTGGCTACGCGGTCGCCAGCGCGGAGGCGATCGGCCTCCTCCAACGTCTGCGCCCGACGAATAGCATCAGCGTCGTGACGGCGCGGATCGCCGCCGCCGGGCTGCGCGATCTCTCGGCGATGCGCGCGAACGTCGCCCGGATCGCGGCGGCGCGCGTCTCCCTGGCGGCGGGGCTCCGCGCGGCGGGCGCGCACGTCTATCCCTCGATCACCAACTTCCTGCTGACCGATTGGGGCAGCCCGGCGACGGCGCAGGCGGTCGCCGCGCGCCTCGAACGACGCGGCATCATCGTCCGCAACTACGCGCAACATCCGCTCCTGCCGGGACACCTGCGGATCACCGTGCGCTCGGACGAGCAACACGCCCGCTTCCTCGCCGCCCTCCGCGACTGAGCGCCGCGCTGTAGACGAGCACATAGGAGCGGGGCGCATCGGCTATGCCGATGCGCCCCGACTTTCTAGCCCCCGATTGCGCCCTTAACTCAGGGCGCACCCCGGCGCTTGAAGAGTTGATAGCCGTTGCGGTCGAGGATCAGTTCCCAATCGGGGCTGCTCCGCAGCGCCTCGAGCTGCGCGCGACTCGTCGGGGCGTCGAAGGAGTTGCCGGAGACGTCGGCGGCGATGTAGGTGAGGGTCGGCAGGACCGCTTGATCGGCCAGCGGGTAATAATAGTTGTAGCGCCGCAGGAGGTGCGGCGTCAGCCGACTGCTCGCCGCGATCCGGGCGTCGGGCGGGATCATGGCGACGATCTGGTCGGCGGTCGCCAGTCGGGCGGCGGGCTCGCGATAGAGGAAGAGTGAGACGACCGGGTTGCGCGGCACCGCCTGGGAGATAACGAGGCAGACGAGCAGCGGCACCAGGGGCAGCCAGGGGCGGCGGCGCACGATCGGCAACCGCCCTTGCAGCCGTCGCACCGCCACGATCGTCGCCACCACCAGCGGCCCGACGAGGAGCATCGAATACCAGTAGCGGATGTTGGAGAGTTCCGGCTTCGTCGCGACCAGGTTCAGGCCGAGGATCGGCAGCCCGAAGATCAGTTCCTTCGGCGCGAGGGTCGCCAGCCCGGCGGTCGGCAGGAAGAGCAGGACGACGTAGAGCACCTTCGCCCCCGTGAACGAGACGTCGAGGGTGTAGAGCGGGTGGGTCACGATCGTCCGCACCACCTCGCCCATCGAGGTGCCGAGCGGGGAGAAGTAGTCGTAGACGTAGGTGACCGGCTGCCCCTGATTGACGAGCGGCACGAAGACGAAGTTGCCGATGAAGAAATAGCCGAGGCCGAGCACGAGTGGCACGATCGCCCAGCGCCCGCGCCGCCCCACCAGCAAGGCGTAGATGCCGAAGAGGGAGGCGAGCAGCGCCGCTTCCAGGCGGCAGATGATCAGCAGGACCAGGCAGATCAGGAAGGGCCGCCAGCGCTCGCGCCGGAACGCCCACATCGCCCAGAGGAAGAAGCAGAGGCCGAACGAGCGCTCGCGGAAGGCGTCGAGCGCGGTGTATTGCACCGTCGGGTAGGCGCAGTAGAGGAGGGTCAGGATCAGCGACGGCAGGACCAGCAGCCCCTCATCGCGCGCGATCCGCCAGACCGCGATCCCGCCGATCGCGATCGCCGCCGACTGGAGGGCGAAGAGGAGGTAGACGGAGGGGATCAGCGCGTAGAGCGGCACGACCAGCAGTTCGATCAGGTACGGGTCGTAGCCGAAGAGGCTGGAGGGATGGACGAAGCTGGTGACCTCGAAGATCCGCCCCTGCGTCGTATTCCAGATCGCCTGCTCGTGCAGCAGGAGATCGTTCCCCTGGCCGTACCAGCGATACTTCAGCGCCGCCACGATCGTGAAGATGATGCCGTAGGCGAGCGCCCCGACGATCACGAGCAGCTGCCCCAGGCGCGGCGAGAGATCCCAACCGGGATTGGCGGGGGGCGCGGCGACCCGCGACGACGAACGACTCACCATGGTCGTCTGCTCCTTCCGGGATACCCGCAACGGGCACATCCTGCTGACGCGCTAGGGGGTGACGAAACGCATCTCGGCCAACGCGAAGCTCAGCGTGCGGTCGTCGCGCGCGCCATTGAGCGCGCTCGGCACCACCGGAGCCTCGCGCGCCCGGAAGCGCAGGCCATTGTAACCATGCTCCAGCGGCAGGGTCAGCGTGATCGACCGCTGCGCGCTTGTCGCCGCGACCGTCGTGAGCAGCCGATCGCCGAGAAAAACATCGACCGTGGCCGGGCGCGCGTAGCTGAAGATCGTCGCGCTCATGGTCACGACCCGTGGCGCGTCATCGAGCAGGGTCAGCGGCATCGTCGCGTCGCCGTTCGTCCAGCGGAAGCGCCCGCCCGTATCGGCGCGGCGCTCCAACGTCTGCCAGCCGGAGCCGAACCCGGCCACCACCCCGGAGCGCGCCGCGTGCGGGATCGTGTAGATGCGGATCGGCCCCGCGTCGTAGGTGATCAGGTCGGCGGGCAGCAAGCGTTCGAGCGCCTCGGTCAGGCGGGCCAGTTCGCCCGCCGGGATGTTCGCGTCGCGCCGCAGGATGACGTAGCGGATCGCGTAGGTATCGAGCATCGCGACCGCCCGATCGATCGGCGCGGGCTGCTCGATGATGTCCGGCCCCGCCAGATCGCTGAGCAGCGAATCGGGGCGATTCCGCAGGTCGGCGATCACCGGCACGCCGTTGAGGAGCGGATAGGGGACCGGGCGCGAGACGTAGCCGCCGATCAGCGGGCGATCGTGGACGGTGGCGCGGTACATCGCCAGCGCGCGATCGTCGTAGGGGAGCTCGTAGACCGCCCCCGGCGGCCCGGAGCGCAATTGCGCGTAGATCGGCTCCACGGCGGTATCGGCCAGGGCGCGCGGCGCGGGAAAAACCTCCGCCAGCACCAGCACGGCGGCGAGCGCCGGGACCGCCACGCGGACAATCGCGGCGCGATCGGGCCAGCGCGCCGCCAGCCACGCGACGAGCCAGCCGACCGCGTAGGCGGCGAGGACGCTCAACGCCAGGGTGATCAGGATCAGGAAACGGCTCGGCACGCGCGCGATGTTCCCGAGCGGTAACCGGTAGAGGATATTGTAGGGCAGGAAGGGGAGGAACCACTGCCGCGCGCCGACCTTGAGGTACGGCCCCAGCGCCAGGAGGTAGAAGCCGACGGCCATGATCGCCCAGAAGATGCCGCGCCGCCGCGCCCGCCACAACCCGACCAGCGCCAACGCGAGCGCGACGTAGCCGAGCGCCGAGCCGACCGTCTCGCGCCCCGCCCCGAAGAGCGGGTTGAGTCGATTCGGCAGGAAGGGATCGCGAACCTCGATCGAACTGTAGCTGATGTTGAAGCGCGAGGTCACCGCGAAACTGCTGTTCGACGCCAGCCGCACCGCCGGAATCAGCACCGGCGAGGCCAGCACGAGCAGCGTGCCGCCCCAGATGAACAGCGCGATCACGAAGGCGCGAACCTCCATCCAACGCCGCGCCCAGACGAGCAACGCCCCCTCGTAGAGGACGAAGAGCGCGACGAAGAGGAGCAGGAAGAGCGCCTGATACCAGGATGAAAGGAGGGTCAGCAGGGCGCAGCAACCGCCGAGTACGGCAACGCGCGGGTGGGGATCGCGGCGGAGGCGGACGATGAAGAGGGCGGCGAGGGGCAGGAAGCCGAGGTTGACGTACTCCATCTGTCCCAGGTTGAGGAAGGTCGCCTGCAACGGCGCGAAGCCGAAGATCAGCCCCGCGACGATCGCGCCCGCCCGCGAGCCGGTGACCTCGCAGGCGAAGAGGGTCGCGGTCCAGCAGGTGAAGGCGGTCGCGGCGATCGTCAGCAGGTTATAGGTCAGCACCAGCCCCAGGAAGTCTTGGAAGGGGATCGAGAGGAGGGCGGTGAACATGTCCTGGCCCATCAGGTAGAGGGGTGCCCCGGTCGGGTGGAAGACGCGGAGCGTCTCGTAGGGATTCTGCCCGGCCAGGATCGCCTCGCGCACCTGCCACATCCACCAGAGATGGATCCAGATGTCCGGGCTATTCGCCGAGATCGTGGCGCTGCGGAGGTGTAACGGCAACGGCCAGAGGAAGAGCAGGGTGAGCGCCAGGAAGAGGACTGGCAGGCCGACGCGCCACCAGCGGGGGGTCGGCTGATCGCGCGCGGGGGCGGTCTCGGGCGGGACGGCACTCGCCGCGAGATCGCGCACGACCGGGGCGGGGCGCGAACGGGTGCGTCGAGGAGGGCGCGCGACAGATCGGCCTATACTGTGGCATTCCTGAGGCACGATCGCCGCCCTGTCCCTTTCCGCGCACAACGCACTGGCCCCGCGCCGCACGTCTGGGCGATCGTTCCGTGGGCCATCTCTTGGCACTGACGGTCGATTATAGGGAGCGGGGTCGCTTTCGACAAACCGGCAGCGAACAACACACGGTGCGTATGTCGTCAAGCCATTCCTCGCTGGCATAGGAGCAGGCTATGATAGGGATTGAGGAGCGACTCGTCTTGGGTAGTGCCAGATCGGGCTATTACACGGACGACCGTTACCACAACGTTCAACGACTGAGGTGAGCACGATGGAACGGATCGCCCAGCATCCCACGCTCCAGACGCTCCGCACGATCGCCCCGCCCTACTTGCACCTGCTGACAAGTGCGCGGGTCGAGGTGAATCGGATCAGCACCGTCTCCCGACTCCAAGGTTTGGAGGGACGGCTGCTCCGTAGTCAGCGCATGAAGACGGTCGATGGGTTATGGGACGAGTTCGCCGCCGCTTTCCAGTTCCCGTGGTACTTCGGCTACAACTGGGCGGCGTTCGACGAATGTCTCGGCGATGACATGGACTGGTTGCCGCTCACCGGCTACGTCCTCGGGATCATGGATGCCGAGGCGCTCCTCACCGAGGAACAGAGCGGGCTGGGGGTCTTCGTCAAGATATTGCAGAAGTCCGGGGAAGCGTATCGCGTGCCGATCGCGCGTGGCGACTCGGCGGACCGGCCCGCGCTCCCTTTCCACGCCGTGTTCCAGGCGGAGGAATCGCAGATGGCGCAGTTGCGGGAGCGGCTGCTGGCGGCGGGCGCGATCCTCGATGACATCGCGCCATTACCTCCTATCAGAAAAAGATCTCTTCCTCTCGACCACTGACCTCCTCAGCAATCTGAGGCAGCGCTGAGGAAGACGCAAATATAGCGACGGGTACGGCGATCTGCTAGACTCCGCACCCTGGCAGCGCAATGATCATCGCCACCCCAGCGGCGCGCGGCCCGCAAAGATCACCGCCACGCCATCGGCGCGCACATCGGTAACCGAGGGAACTCTATGGCCGTGGCGCACCGACGCCCACAGATCTCGATCGCGATCCCGCTCTACAACGAAGAGGCGGTGCTGCCGATCCTGCACGAACGCCTCACCGCCGTCCTCGCCCCGCTCGGCGACTACGAACTCGTCTTCGTCAACGACGGGAGCCGGGATAACACGCTGTCGCTCCTCCGCGAACTCGTCGCGCGCGATCCGCACCTCGTCGTGATCGATCTCTCGCGCAACTTCGGGCACCAGGCGGCGGTCACCGCCGGGCTGGAAGGGGCGAGCGGCGACGCGATCATCCTGATGGATGGCGATCTGCAAGACCCGCCCGAGATCATCCCCGAGTTGGTCAGCACCTGGCAGTCGGGCTATGAGGTGGTACTCGCACGCCGCCGCTCGCGGCAGGATGCGGGGCTGCGCGGCGTCCTCTTCAAACTCTTCCATCGTCTGTTCAGCCAGATCAGCGACTTCCCGATCGACTCCGATACCGGCATCTTCGGCCTGCTCGACCGCCGGGCGGCGGACGAGTTGATCGGCATGAAGGAGCGCAACCGTTTCCTGCCGGGGATGCGGAGCTGGATCGGCTTCCGACAGGCGACCGTTTGGTACGACCGGGCGGCGCGCGCGGCGGGGGAGCCGAAGCAGACGATCGGGCGGCTCTTCCGCTACGGCTTCGACGCGGTCTTCTCGTTCAGCTATAAGCCCCTGCGGCTCAGCTGGCTCTTCGGCCTCCTCGTCAGCATCTTCGCTTTCATGTATGGTGCGGTGCTGCTGGTCATGCGGGTTTTCGGGATCAACGTCGTCCTCGGCTTCACCACGCCCACCGTCGCGATCTTCTTCCTGAGCGGGGTCCAGTTGGTCACGATCGGCATCCTCGGCGAATATCTCGGGCGCATCTACGACGAGGTGAAGCGCCGACCCAGCTATATCGTCGCCGAGCGCCTGACCGGGCGGCCCACCGCCGCGCCGACGACATCGCGCCCGGTCGACGCCGTTGTCGATAGCGGCCACGGCTGACACGCACACTCAGCCGAACGTACCGATCGCACACGTACACCGCGCAACCAGCGCGCACCCCGCGCGTTAAAGCAGACGTTCACGCGGGGCTGTGGCGGAAACAAGGGGCGCGGAGCACGGCACGATCGCGCGATGTGGTACTCAAGTACCATAGCGAGGTTGGCGACAGGCTCTTTACACTGAAGGCAGTACATGCTCTCCGGCGGTGCTCCATCGCCTGACCAAGGGGATCACGCGCACGATCCCTGGCGGGGCCTGTTCGGCAGAGCATCTGCGCGCGTCGCGAGGCGTGCCGATATTGGCGGGGCAGCGAGACGGAGGTAGGCATCTCGCAAAAGCACACGATGGGCGTGATCGACGAGGGAACCCGAGCAGGAGGAAAGTAAGCGTGATAAGCAAGGGACAGAAGACAACGTGGCGGCTGCTCCTCGCGGCGCTGATGGCGCTGGTGGCAGCTGGGGGTCTCTTCACCGCACAGCCCGCAGCGGCGGCACCGACTGGCGAGGGCATCAACATCAGCAACATGAGCAATACCGCCGAACCGGCGGCGGGGATCAGCCCAGATGGCACGCGCATGTGCGCCGTCTGGACAACATTCAACGAGAACCCCAGGGGGGTCTACATCCGTTTTTACAACACCACTAACGGGGTCACTAGCCCATCGTCACCATACCAAGTAGCGGCAGCGACGGAAACAGGGCAAGCTCACTGTGCCATTGACGCTGCGGGTAATACTCATGTGGTGTGGCAGCAAAAAGAACCAGGCGAAAGTGTCAATATTGCCTACCGTATGCTCCCCGCTGGGTCTGATCCATCGAGCGGCTGGACAAACCCTTACACGGTCGAGACGAATCGCGATGGCCCGGACATTGATGCCCTCTATGCCGATGCCAAGGGGCAGGTGTGGCTCGCCTATCGCCTCTATCAGGGACAATTCCAGGTGCGCTACTGGGCCAATGGATCGTGGAGTAGCGCACAAAGTATCTTCGTCGATGCCAGTGCTGAGAAGGTTCGTATCGGCGTCGATAATGCCGGGTACGTACATCTGGCCTGGCGCGATGGTAACAACGGCGTTGGCTATGCCTACCGCGATCCGAGCACCGGGCAGTTCACCGACAAGTTTGTTATTCCTGGCAGCAATGGGGCGGGCTTTGCCAGCCTTGCAGTTGACCGAGCAACGGGCGATGTACACATTACCTACGCGAAGGATTACAACAAGCTGTTCTACGCGAAGAAGGTCGGCTCAACGGGCAAGGACTTCTCGCTTCGACAGCTTTATCAGGGCTCATCTCCCGCTGAGGAACACGCTATCTACACTGCGCGCATTGCTTGGTCAGCCAATGGCCGCATCATTATTGCATTCGACAATGACAAGAAGGCTCGCGTTGATGCGATTACCAGTGAGGATCGTGGCGCGAACTGGGGCAGTGTATCCAAAGTCACTGACTTAGGTTCAAACTCCGTGGAGTCTCCCTGGGTCGTTGCGGACACTGCGGGTGGTGCGTACATTGTCTACGCGCACCGCAACGACAGTTCGGTCTACCTGACCACGATCGCCGGGACGGGCGGCGGTGTTGGCGCTCCCGCGCCAGTGACGACCAACCCACCGGTAATCAGCAGCGTGGCAGCGACGCCGACCACGTTGACGAGCGAGACGATCACCTGGACGACCGACACCGCATCATCCTCGCGCGTCTTCTTCAGCGTCTCCGGTGTGCCGGTGGACAGCACCTGCACCACCGTGAACTGCACCGCTGGCGATGCCGCCCAGACGACTACCCACTCGGTAACTCTGCGCGGCCTCACGCCGAGCCAGCCGTACAACTATCAGGTGCGTTCGATCAATGCCGCAGGCCAGACAACGCTTGGCCCTGCGGTGTATACCTTCACCACGAACAGCCTGGAGATCGTCGGCAACGGTAAGACCGCCGATGGTCGATTCTCGGCTCTGGTCTATGCACCCGCTGGAGCTAACAGCTTCGTCTGGGCCACCACCGACGGCTCGGCGCGCGGCACCTTCCGGGGTACGCAGACGACGAAGGCACAGGTGGTTGCCTTCTCGGGCGATCTGACCCCGAATGGCGAGTCGGCAGGGCAGAAAACCTTCTCGGTCGTGGTCACGAACAATGCGAGCAACGTCCCCTCAACAACCGCATCGATCGTGTACAACACGGCTTTCCGCGCCGCCTTCAGCGACGTGGACATCAATTCCGCTTCGCCGTATGCCGTGGCGATCTACGAGTTGCAGGGACGCGGCATCGTACAGGGCTCGAACGGGCAGTTCCGTCCGATCGAGCCGATCGCCCGCGCCGAGGCTGCGGCGATCGTCGCTCGCAGCCTGACCTGGATTTCCGAGCATGGCGCGAACGACTTCTCGGACCTCGCGGCGGTCGATGCCGAGCTACAAAACGATGTGCGTGTCCTGGCCGACTATGGCGTGGCGCGTGGCTTTGGAGATGGCACGTACCAGCCGACCAACTCCATCGCCCAGGCACAGATCGTCTCACTGATCACCCGGGCGATGGTCGCCAAGGGCTACTGGCAGTACCAGAACGATGACGGTTCCTTCCCGAACGTCCCGGCCTCCTCTGGCCATCGTCAGGATATCATCACCTTTAACAAGTACACCAATGGTGCGCTGAGCCAGTTCTTCGTCGACACCAACTACGCCAACCCCGCCGAGCGGCGTTTCGTGGCCCGCGTGGTCTACGAGGCCGTGAAGTGGCGCGAGAATCAGGCGTCCGGGGCATCGATCTACGAACTGCCCTAACGCTCGCACAGGACGAGACGCGATCAGCCGTGGCCGGGATGTTGGCATCCCGGCCACGGTCTTTTAACACGCCGATGCTATACTCCGAGGCTGACGGCGATATGCGGAGCGCGGCACACAAGGGGGCGACGATGACGAGCGGGGCGGGACAGGGGCGGCATCGCCCGGTGGCGCTGATCATTCTCGATGGCTTCGGGGTCTACAAGCCCTATCCCGGCAACGCCGTCCGTCTGGCGCACACCCCCAACGTCGCGCGCTGGAACGCCGAGTTCCCCCACACCGAGATGGCCGCGTCCGGGCGCGATGTGGGCCTGCCGACCGGCCAGATGGGCAACTCCGAGGTGGGGCATCTCAACCTCGGGGCGGGCTTCATCGTCGACCAGTGGATCACGCGGCTCGACAAGGCGGTCGAGGACGGCAGCTTCTTCGCGAACGAGGCGCTGCGCGGCGCGATCGCGCACGCCAGGGAGCACGGCACGGCGCTGCACATCCTCGGGCTGCTCGGCAATGGCGGTGTCCACGCCTCGGACAGCCACCTCCGCGCCGTGCTGAAATTGGCCCACGATGGGGGGCTGGATCGCGTCTTCGTCCATCCCTTCACCGATGGGCGCGACACCGCGCCGGACAGCGCGCGCGGCTTCCTGCACGACCTGGAAGGGTATCTCGCCGCACTCGGCACCGGGCGGATCGCCTCCCTCTGCGGGCGCTACTACGCGATGGACCGCGACAAGCGCTGGGACCGGGTGGCACGCGCGTATGCGGCGATCGCGCTCGGCGATGGCCCCACCGCGCCGAACGCCGCCGCCGCCCTGGAAGCGGCCTACGCCGCCGGGCAGACCGACGAGTTCGTGGCCCCCACGGTGATCGTCGGCGACGATGGCGCACCGCGCGCGCCGATCGCCGACGGGGACGCGGTCATCTTCACCAATTTCCGCAACGACCGCGCGCGCGAGCTGACCCACGCGCTCGTCGATCCGGGCTTCGATGGCTTCCCGCGCGCCCGCGTCCCGCACGATCTTTACTACGTCACGCTGACCGCGTATCAGGCGGGGCTGCCGGTGCGGGTCGCCTTCCCCGCGCAGGACATCGCGGAGCCGATCGCGGCGGTCGTCGCGGCGCACGGGCTGGGGCAATACCACGCGGCGGAAACGGAGAAGTACCCGCACGTCACCTTCTTCTTCAACGGCGGGCGCGAGGAGCCCTTCCCCGGCGAGGAGCGTGGCCTGGTCCCCTCGCCCAAGGTGGCGACGTACGACTTGCAGCCGGCGATGAGCGCGGCGGGGGTCGCGGACGAGGTCGTGGCGGCGGTCGAGTCGGGGCGCTTCGCCTTCATCATCGTCAACTTCGCCAATCCCGACATGGTCGGCCATAGCGGTGTCCTGAAGGCGACGATCGCCGCCTGCGAGGTCGCGGACACCCAGGCCGGACGGGTGGTGGACGCGATCCTGGCGCACGGCGGCGCGGCGCTGATCACCGCCGACCACGGCAACGCGGAGATGAAGATCGACGAGCGGACCGGCAAGCCGCTGACCGCGCACACGACGAATCCGGTGCCGATCTGGCTCGCCTCGCCCGCCGACGATCCGCTCCGCCACAGCACACTCCGCACAGGTGGCCGTCTGGCCGATGTCACCCCGACCTTGTTGGAACTCCTCGAACTCCCGCTCGCACCCGCAATGACCGGCACCAGCCTGATCATGCGGTAGACCAATACTACCCGGCCTTCATTGTCAGAACTGAACGGCACGATCGCCCGCACAGTGCCGTGCGGGCGGTACTTTTGGCCGCGCATTGCACAGCCCGAACGGCCCTATAGACAGCGATGCGGCGAGGCGCTACACTGCTGATAGAGAGAAAAGTTACGCATTTCCCCGGGTGTCAGTCGTGGCCGGTGTGCTCGCACACCGCGTGGCCCGCTGGCAGCGCCACCGCGCCGACGATCGGTTAAACCGCTCGCGCCGCGCGTTGGCCGATGTCGTCGTGACCGCGTTGAGGAAGGAGCAGCCGCGATGAGCTACACCGAGTACCTGATCCCCTTGACCGCCGCCGCCGCGATCCCTTGCACGATCTTCGTCTGGATGATGAGCGCCGCCGCGCTGGCCCTGATCGCCAACGGCGAGAGCCCGCGCGCGGTCCTCACCATGCCGCGCACCCTGCTGCGCGGCGCGCGCGCCTTCAACGACGAGAATACCAACAACTGATCGCCAACACGCGCAAGAACAAGAAGAACGGGGCCGCCGCGCGGTGGCCTCGTTCTTGTCTGCGCGATCGCTCAGAAGCGCGCGGCGATGCTGAGCAGCGCCTTCATCAGCGTATCGGTATCCTCCGGGCGACCGACGCTGATCCGCAGGAAACCGGCCAACTCCCCCTCGTAGCCGCGCACCATGATCCCCAACTCGGCCAGCCGCCCGCGCAGGCGCGCGGCCTCGCCGTGGATCACGCGGCAGAGGATGAAGTTCCCCTGCGACGGGTAGGGTTGGAGGATATTGAGTTTCCGCAAGTTGCGGTAGAGCCGCCCCCGCTCGACGCGCAGCCGCGCGACCGAGCCGCGCACCCAGGAGAAGTCATCGAGGGTCGCCTCCACCGTGAGCAGCGCGGCGGCGTTGACGTTGAAGGGCGGCTTGATCTGCCAGAGGTAGGGCACTAACTCGGTCGGGAAGATGCCGTAGCCGAGGCGTAGCCCCGCCAGTCCCGCCCACTGGCTGAGGGTCCGCAGCACGACGAGGTTATCGAACTCGCGCGCCAGCGGCACGAGCGAGCGCTGGGCGAATTCGATGTACGCCTCATCGAGGACGACGAGCGGGCCGAGTCCGAGGAGGCGCACCAACCGCTCCTGATCGATGGTGTTCCCGGTCGGATTGTTCGGCGAGACGACGACGACCAGCTTCGTGCGCGGCGTGACCGCCGCCGCCAGCGCATCCAGATCGAGGCCGAAGTCGGGGCGGCGGGGCACGTTCACCACGCGACCGCCGAAGAGGGGGGCGCGCGCCGCGTAGACCCCGAAGGTCGGCGGCGCGACGATCACCTCATCCCCCGCATCGAGGGTCAGCAGATAGAGGAGATCGATCAACTCGTCCGCGCCGTTACCGAGCAACAGGCGCTCGGTGGGCATCCCGACGTAGGCGGCGAGCCGTGCCCGCGCCGCACGCCCCTCCGAATCGGGGTAGAGGCCGAAGCGATCGTAGGAGGCGAGCGCCTCCTGCACGCGCAGGGACGGCCCGTACGGGTTCTCGTTCCGATCGAGCTTCAGGATCCGCTCGACCGGCAACCCCACCCCCTCGGCCAGCCGCTCGAGCGGCGGCAGCGGCGTGTACGGGGCGAGGTCGCGCACCGCCTCGCGGATCAGGCCGCGCCGCGCCAGGGTGCCACGGCGCGACTCATCGTTCATGTCGCCAGTCATCAACCTATTCCACGCTGTATACGCACGCTCACCCCCCCATTCTAACACGCACCCCGGTCGTTCCCGACGCGAGTGGTTATACTTGACGGCGGGAACCGGACGCGGAAGGACAACGAATGACGAACGAGCGAGACGAGACAGCGGCGGATGGTTACGACGCGATCGTGGTCGGCGCGCGGATCGCGGGGGCGGCGACCGCGCTCGGGTTGGCACGGCGGGGCGCGCGCGTCCTGCTCCTCGACGCCGCGACCTTCCCCAGCGATACCCTCTCCACCCATCTGCTCTGGTCGGACGCGCTGGCCGCGCTCGACCGCCTGGGACTGCTCGACGCGACCGTGGCGACCGGCGCACCGCCGATCGCGCGGATCCGCCTCGCCTTCGGGCGCTACGGCAACGAGGCACCGATCCCGACGCAGGGTGCGTATCCGCCGCTGCTGAGCGTGCGCCGGATCGTCCTCGACCAACTGTTGCTCGATCGGGTGCGACAGACGCCCGGCATCACCTTCCGCGAGGGGGTTTCGGTCGCTGCGGTCACGCGCATGGCTGGCGTGGTCGATGGGGTGCGCGGCACCGTGCGGCAAGGAGGCGGGGCATTCACGGCTACTGCGGCGATCGTCATCGGGGCCGATGGGCGGCACTCGGCGGTCGCGCATGCGGTCGGCGCGGCGGAGTACGATGTTGTCCCGCCGATCCTGGCGACTTATTACCGCTACTATCGCGGCGTCGCGGCGCTCACGCCGCCGACATTGGAGGCGTACCGCGACGCTGCGGGGGGCTTCTGCTACCTCTTCCCGTGCGACGCCGACCTCTGGACGCTGGCCCTCTCCTTCCCGCAGGCCGACTTCGACCGCGTCCGTCGCGACCACGAAACGGAATTGGCGGCGCAGATCGCGCGCAAGGATGGGCTGGGTTCGCGGCTGGTGGACGCTGAGGCGATGGGTCACTGGCGCGGCGCGGGCGACCTGACCAACTTCTTCCGGGAGGCGGCGGGGCCGGGCTGGGCACTCGTCGGGGACGCGGGCTACCACCGTGACCCGATCACCGGGCGTGGCATCGCCGACGCCCTCCGCACGGCGGAACTGCTCGTCGCGGCGCTGGCCCGCCCGAGTGGCGAGCGCTCCGCCGCGCTGGCGGAATATGGTCGCGCACGCGATGCCCTGGTCCGCCCGCTCTACGACTTCACGGTGGAGCGCCCGCCTGCGGGGGTCGAGCCGGACGACTGGGGCGCGAACCTGGGTCGCATCGTCCGCGACCCGGCGCACCTCAGCGCGTACATCGGCTTCATGGCGAACGCCGCGCCCCCGGAGACGTTCTATAGCGCGGCGGCGGTCTACGAGGCGGCGCGCGGCTGAGTTGGCGGGGCGGCAGAAAGCTTGTCCGCTGCGTATGGTGGCACTGTCAGCCAGGGGATAACACCGACAAGAGCATCGCTGCGCGCGCCGCTGCGGCCCGCACCCCGGCTCGCCACCCGCCGCCCGGCGGGCACCCGCCAACTTGGGAGCGGGGCTTCGTTGTGGGCGTGGGGGGGGCCGGATGGACCCGCATCCTAGCCCGCGCGGGCGGGCTTCGCCGGTGCCGCTTATGGCTACCCGCAAACGGGGGTTTCAACCTCCGGTGTGATCGGCACCGCCACCACCCTCACCCCCGGCGCTCACGCGCCACCCCCTCTCCCCATCCGAGGAGAGGGGGGCCATCGTCATTACCGACATTGCGGTTCAAGCACGGGTGCATAGTATTCCAGTCCCCGGAGGGGCTTTGTGGCAGCATCGCCGCCCCTAGCCGGGACAATGTGCCCTTCATGGGTATTTCAATCCAGGAACCCACTGCCACGCCACCATCCCCTGCCACCCGGCACCACGTCGTATCATCCCAGTCCGCGTAGGCGGACTTTGTGGCCGCAGGCCATCCAGCCGGGGCGGTGTGCCCTTCATGGGTTCTCCGGGGCAGCGGCTACCCTCCGGGGTACTTCGGACCAACGGCCTTTCAGGCAAGTATGCCTATCACCTCGCTCCCCGCTACATCACCTTGCTCGCTACAACCGCCTCCGCACCGCAGCGGCGTGGGCGGTCAGCCCCTCCGCCTCGGCGAGCGCCTGCGCGGCGGGGCCGAGTTCGCGTACGGCGCGGTCGTTGAGGCCGAAGAGGCTGATCACCTTCAGGAACTCCTCGACGTTGATCGGCGAGGAGAAGCGCGCGGTGCCGCTCGTCGGCATGGTATGGCTCGGCCCGGCGACGTAATCGCCCAGCACCTCGGCGCTCGCCTCCCCGATGAAGACGCCACCCGCGTTCCGCACCAGCGGCACCAGCGCCCACGGATCGCGCACGAGGAGGCAGAGGTGTTCGGGCGCGTACTCGTTCGCCAGCGCCATCGCCCGTTCGAGGTCCGGCACCACCACGATCCCGCCGTTATTCTCGAACGCGGCCAGCGCGATCGCGCGGCGCTCCAGGGTCGGCAACTGCTCCATCAGTTCGTCCGCGACCCGCTCTGCGAGTTCGGGCGAGGTGGTCAGCAGGATCGGCGAGGCCATCGCGTCGTGCTCCGCCTGCGCCAGCAGGTCGGCGGCGACCAGCGCGGCGGTGGCGCTGTCATCGGCGATCAGCAGCGTCTCGGTCGGCCCCTGCACGCCGTCGATCGCGACCTGACCGAAGACCCGCTCCTTCGCCAGCGCGACGAAGATGTTGCCCGGCCCCAAAATCTTGTCCACGCGCGGCACGCTGGCCGTGCCGTAGGCGAGCGCCCCGATCGCCTGCGCCCCGCCCGTCTTGAGGATGCGCGTCACCCCGGCGATCTGCGCGGCGGCGAGGGTCACGGGGGGCAGCGCGCCATCCCGGCCCGGCGGCGTGGCGACGATGATCTCCTCGACCCCGGCGACGCGCGCGGGGATGGCGCTCATCAGCAGCGAGGAAGGATACGCCGCCGTGCCGCCCGGCACGTAGAGGCCGACGCGCGCCAACGGGCGGATGATCTGGCCGAGGGTGCCGTACTGATCGAAGTTGACCCAGCTCTGCCGCAGCTGCCGCCGATGGAACGCCTCGATCCGCGCCGCCGCCGTCCGCAGCGCCGCCAGCGTCGCGGGCGACACCCGCGCCACGCCCGCCGCGATCTCCACCTCGCTCACCAGCAGCGCGTCGAGCCGCGCGCCGTCGATCGCCTCGGTGTAGTGGCGCAGCGCCGCGTCGCCATCGCGCCGTACGTCGGCCAGGATGCGATCGACGACCTCGCCGACGCTCAGCTCCGCCCCGAAGACCCGTGCGATCCCTTCGCGCAGCCGTGGGGACAGCGTCTCCTCCTCGGGCGGTCGTCGCGCCAGGATCGTCCGCTGGGCCTCGGCCACATCGGCGACGATGCGAATCGACATGGGTAAGTGCCTCCTCCGATCCATTCCCTCAAGCAGCACGAATACGCCGGAATGGTAGCAGATGCCTCAGGCAAGCGATCTGGCACCATCAGGGCGAGACTACCGCAGTTGCGGGAGCCCGGCGCTATCGCGCGAGATCGTGCGCCGATAGGGCAGCAAGGCTCACCAGAGGTACATCGCGGGCGCGTTGCCCACAATGTCATCGCGGGCCAGGGGCGCGATCACGCCATGAAGCACGTAGTTAAGGCCACGATAATCGCCGAGCATGCAACTAACCAACAGCAGCGCGTACTTCGCTCGCGATCGCCACATCATGCATCGCCGATTCTCCTTCCATGCGGCTTGTTCGATGCATTATATGTGTGTACAATACATATTAATTTCACATGCTCGATCCTGAGTGAAGATGGTGTAACGGGAAAGAGGGCACGATGGCGACGTTCCTACTCATTCACGGGAGTTGGCATGGCGGGTGGTGTTGGGACAACATCGCGCCGCTGCTCAGGGCGGCAGGACACACGGTGCTCACACCCGACCTACCCGGCCACGGCGACGACTGGCCCACAACCCTACTGCGCCAGCACGAGCACTATGTTCCTTTCATTTGTAACCTTTTGGACGCACAACACAAGCCGGTCATTCTTGTCGGCCACAGCTCCGGCGGAATGCTCATCTCCGCAGCCGCCGAGAAGCGCCCAGACATGATCGCGGCACTCGTCTACCTCGCCGCATTCCTCTTACCAGCCGGGGTTGCCCCGCCTGCGGTGATGCGTGACGACCACGAGTCCATCCTCGCCGCGTCGCTTGACTTCGACACCGCGCGCGGCATCTCCACAGTACGACCCGCGTGTGCGAGGGCCGTTTTCTACGCCGATTGCGCCGAGGCCGAGGCGATCTGGGCAACCAGCCGCCTCGTGCCGGAGCCGATCATCCCACCGGACACCGGCATGCCTGCAACAGCACAGGAATCGGCCAGCGCGGTGCTCCCACGCGTTTACATCGAGACGCATGACGACAAGGCGTTAGGACTCACGACCCAACGCAAGATGCACGCGGCGATGCCGTGCGAGCGGATCTTCTCCCTAGCGACGAGCCACTCACCCTTTCTCTCAGCACCGATGAAACTTACAGCAAATCTCAGCGAAGTCGCGGCTGTCTATGGGCAGCCGAAGGGCTGAGCAATCGTATCTATCCTTCGCGACGCGGGAGTCATACGCGCCCAACTGGCCTTGTGCAAGAGCGCCGATACTACGATACGGCACGAAATATACGCTCACACAGAGCGTTGGCAAGTATGTCCCGCCACAGTCGCGGAGCGATAGAAACAGTCGGGAACATCAGCATGAAGGCAACCTGGAATGGCGCGACGCTCGCGGAGAGCGATCAGACGGTGGTGGTCGAAGGCAACCATTATTTCCCGGCGGACGCAATCAACCGCGAATATTTCACCGACAGTAGCACCCACACCACCGACCCGTGGAAGGGCGAGGCAAGCTACAACAGCATTGTCATGGACGGCACAGAGAACAAGGATGCCGCCCTGGTATTACCCGACCCCGAAGCCAGCCGCCGGGAATATCACCGGGTACTTCGCGTTCTGGCGCGGGGTGACGGTGGAGTAGTCGACGGTCGGCGGTCGGCAGTCGGCAGATGCTCGACAGTGGCACCAAGCCTGCCATCGAACATGACGCCTTGATACCTCTCTGCCGACTGCCGTCTGCTGTCTGTCGGCTTTACCCCTCGTACCGCCCGAAAACCTCGCGCAGGGTGTTGCAGACTTCGCCCACGGTCGCGCCGATGCGGAGGGCATCCTTCATCGGGTAGAGCAGATTGTCGGTGCCCTGCGCGGCGACGCGCACGCGGTCGAGGGCGGCGGCGAGGGTAGAGGCATCGCGTTCCGCCTTGAACGCGGCGAGGCGACCGAGCTGGGTCGTCACCGCCTCCTCGTTGTGGCGGAAGACCGGCGTCGGCGTGGCATCGCGCTCGACGTATTTATTGACACCAACGATGGCGCGCTCGCCACTGGTGAGCGCGCTTTCGTGTCGCCACGCCTGCTCCGCGATCGCGTCCTGGATGTAGCCCTGCTCGATCGCCGAGACCGCCCCGCCACGCGCCGCAACCTCGGCCATGATCTCCTCCGCCTTAGCTTGGACCTCGTCGGTCAGCGCCTCCACGAAGTACGACCCGGCCAGCGGATCGGCGGTGTCCGCCGCGCCGCTCTCCTCGGCGAGGATCTGCTGCGTCCGCAACGCCAGGACCGCCGCCTCCTCGGTCGGCAGGCCCAACGCCTCGTCATAGCCATTCGTGTGCAGGCTCTGCGTGCCCCCGAGCACGGCGGCGAGCGCCTGATAGGCGGTGCGGACGACGTTGTTCAGCGGCTGCTGCGCCGTCAGCGACGATCCCGCCGTCTGCGTGTGGAAGCGGAGGGTGAGCGAGCGCGGATCGCGCGCGCCGAAGCGGTCGCGCATCAGGGTCGCCCAGAGGCGGCGCGCGGCGCGGTACTTGGCGATCTCCTGGAAGATGCCGTTGTAGCCGTTGAAGAAGAAGGCGAGCCGGGGGGCGAAGTCGTCGATCGCCAGCCCCGCGCCAAGCGCCGCCTCGACATAGGCGATGCCGTTGGCAAGGGTGAAGGCGATCTCCTGCGCGGCGGACGAACCGGCCTCGCGGATGTGGTAGCCGCTGATCGAGATCGTGTTCCAACGCGGCAACTCCCGCGCGCAGTAGGCGAAGGTGTCGGTGATCAGGCGCATCGAGGGACGCGGCGGGAAGATGTAGGTGCCGCGCGCGATGTACTCCTTCAGGATATCGTTCTGGATCGTCCCGCCCAACCCCTGCGGATCGGCCCCCTGCTCCTCCGCGACGAGTTGGTAGAGCAACAGCAGGAGCGATGCGGGGGCGTTGATCGTCATCGAGGTCGTCACCTCGCCGAGCGGGATCCCGGCGAAGAGGCGGCGCATATCGTCGAGGGAGCTGATCGGCACCCCCACCCGCCCGACCTCGCCGAACGCCTCCGGCGCGTCGGAGTCGTAGCCGATCTGCGTCGGCAGGTCGAAGGCGACCGAGAGGCCGGTCTGTCCCCGCTCCAATAGGAGGCGATAGCGCCGATTGCTCTCATCGGCGGAGGAGAAGCCGGCGTACTGGCGCATCGTCCAGCGCCGTCCCCGGTACATCGTCGGATAGATCCCGCGCGTGTAGGGGAACTGACCCGGATCGGGGAGATCGTGCTCGCCGTGCCAATCATCCCGGCGATAGAGCGGCTCGATCGCGATCCCCGAGTCGGTGACGACCGGCGGCAATCCCTGTTCGCGCCCCTTGTTGTCCGCCATCGCGCCCCCTCCACACCGTCCCATTCGCCACAAGCGACCGCAGTATAGCGCCGCGCGGACGCGGGCGATAGGGACTGCGGCTGTGGCGGGATGCCGAGATAGGCATAGCGCCGCGCGCGCGGGCGTATTATAGAAGGGCAAAGTAATTGCTCATTGCCGTTCCTGCTACACCATTTCATTTGGGGAACTACACCGCAAGAAGGGTGACTGATGGCCGAAGAACGGAACAGGGATTTCGAGCAATGGCAGGAGCATGATCGCTTCACCTATCCGCACTGCTACGGCTGTCAGCATTATCTGGACGCCGAGCCTGGTTTCCTGCACGATTTGTTCGCGGTCCAGGGTGACATCCCGATCATGCGCTTGTGCAAGCGCTGCCGTCGTAGGTGGTCAAGGACCAGCTCCGGGCGTCTCCAGAACCCGTTCGGTTACACGCTGCGCCTCTTCCGCGACGAGGTGAAGCGGCGACATCCGCAAGCCGAGATTGTCATCTACCACCCCGCTCCCACAGGTCTACAGCCGCGCCCGTTCACGATCGACGACGACGAATAAAACACCTTGGGCCTCAGTCGCACAAAGGCTGTGGTATCAAGTACTGGGGTGTATGCAGGGATGGCAGCGGAGCACTCTCCTGGATACGGATCAGCGCACAGATGGTCCCCGTGCTCACGAGGGGCTACACTCCTCTGCGACGAGCATGTGAGCATGCTCGGGGCAGGAGGACAGGCACGATCGTGGCGAGCACCCCCTACCGCATCGCGTTCCTGACCGATATCCACGGCAATCTCCACGGCCTGACGGCGGTCCTCGACGCGATCCGCCGCGACGCGCCGGACCTGATCCTGGTGGGCGGCGACTTCACCTACAAGTTCCCCTACCCGCGCGAGTCGCTGGAACTGCTCGATACGATGGATTATCTGGCGGTGCGCGGGAACACCGATCTGTACGTGACCGACTGGGCCACGCCGGGTGCCTGGCCCACCTGGCTTCCAAGGGAGGCCCTGCCGCACGCGCACTGGACGCGCGCGCAGATCGGCGACACCTTGGCGGCGCGAATCGCCGCGCTGCCGCTGACGCGCACGCTCACCGTCGCGGGGGCGAGCGGCGGGGCGGGCGAGCTTTTGCTGATGCACGGCACCCCGCGCGATCCGCTCGTCGGTCTCCACAATGCCCCCGGCCCCGACAATTACCACCCGCGCTGGGCCATGCCGGACGACGTGGTCGCGCGGCACCTCGACGGTGTCACCGCGCGCATCGTCCTCGCCGGACATACGCACGTCCCGCTGATTCGTCCCTGGCGCGGCGGCACGATCGTCAATCCCGGCGCGGTGGCCCACAGCTGGCATCCGACCCCGGACGCCCACCTCGCGCGCTACGCCCTCCTCACCTATCGTCCCGGCCAGGAATGGGCGATCGAACTGCGCGCCGTTCGATATGACAACGCCGCCGCCAGCCACAGCCTGCGCGAGATCCCGAGCCACAACCCGCTCGCCGAGCGCATCGCCGCGCTGATCGGGCCGCCGGAAAAGTCGGCAGTCGGCAGTCGGTAGTCAGCAGAGAAATGGAGTAGCATGCCAAAGCAATCGCCTTCAGCGAAGGAACTGCCGACTGCCGACTGCCGACTGCCGACTCTTTATCTGGTCGCCACGCCGATCGGCAACTTGGAGGATATCACGCTGCGCGCGCTGCGGATCTTGCGCGAGGTGCGGCTGATCGTGGCGGAGGATACGCGCCATACCGGGCAACTCCTGCGGCACCACGCGATCAGCACGCCCACCCTGAGCTACCACGAGCATAACAAGGAGGCCCGCCTCGCGCAGGTGCTCGACGCGCTCGCGGATGGGGATGTGGCCCTCGTCAGCGACGCCGGGACACCGGGACTCGCCGATCCGGGCTACGAACTGGTGCGCGCGGTGCAGGAGGCGGGCGGGCGCGTCGTGCCGGTGCCGGGCGCGTCGGCGCTGCTGGCGGCGGTCGTCGCCTCGGGGCTGGTGCCCGGCCCGTTCACCTTCGTCGGCTTCGCCCCCACGGCGAGCGGCGAGCGCCGCGCCGCCTTCGCCCGGCTCGCCCTCTCCCCGGTGCCGACGGTCCTCTACGAAGCGCCCCACCGCCTGCTCGTCACCCTGGAGGCGCTGCTAGAGGGTTGCGGCGACCGTGAGATCGCGGTCGCGCGCGAACTGACGAAGTTCCACGAGGAGATCCGGCGCGAGCCGCTGAGCGCCGCCCTCGCCCACTTCCGCGCGACCGCGCCACGCGGCGAATTCGTCCTGATCGTCGCCGGGCAGCCCGCCACCGCGACGGACGACGACGCGGCGACCGGCGAGACGGCCTTACGCGGACTCCTGGCCGCCGGGCTCCCCCCGACCGCCGCCGCCAAGGAGGCCGCGCGCCTGAGCGGTCGCCCCCGCGCCGAACTCTATGCGCTCGCCCTGACCCTGAAAGGGGAGCGTCCGCGCACCAACTAATGTTGGCCCCGATCTTGCTGCACAACTTCTGTTCGGGTAGATAGACCCCATTAACGCACTGTTCATGGGCAAGATTGATGCAAGCGGGTGAATAGCGTGAGAACCGACCAAAGAGTAGCCAGGGCGCGCGGCGCGCGATCGATGTCCTCCTCGACGGTTTGCGCCCGCGCAAAACGGGAGGAGTGACACAATGAGCACGTCGCGGGACTCCGATTGCGATGGGATGGGGACGACTGGTAGAGTTGCCCTGCGCCAGGGCTGATCCGCCCTTTTTTCGGTGTGCGCGCGAGCGGGCGCATGCGGATTCGGATCGCTGTGGCACACCCTTTCGTGTTCCCCACCGCGCATCCCGCCACCCGCGCTGCCTGTATCGCGGCATCGAGGTGTACGCCCACCGACAATGGCCCTACCGTGGGGAGACGAGTGGATGATCCGCGAACAGGTACTCTTCCGATGGTGGCGACGTGGCACCACCAAGAGCGATCACCTCGGCGAGTCCTACGCCCTCGCGCGCGAGATCACGCGCGACGCCTCGAAAAGCTTCTACCTGAGCACGCTCCTCCTGCCGCGCCCGAAGCGGCAGGCGCTCCAGGCGCTCTACGCCTTCCTGCGGACCACCGATAACATCGTGGACGAGGGGGGGGCGAGCGCGACCCTGGCCGTGTTGGAAGGGTGGCGCATCCGCTCCCGTCGCGCCGTGGTCGATCAGGATCACCCGGTGCTACTCGCCTGGGCCGACACGCGCGCGCGTTTCGGGGTGCCACAGGTGTTAGCCGAGGAGTTGATCGACGGCGTGGCGATGGACCTGACGATCGCCCGCTACGATACCTTCGACGCGCTGCAACGCTACTGCTATTGCGTCGCCTCCACCGTGGGGCTGATGAGTATGCACATCATCGGCGCGGTCGATGGCCGCGCGGAGACGATGGCCGAGGCGGCACCCTACGCCGCGCAGCTTGGCCTGGCGATGCAGCTGACCAATATCCTGCGCGATGTCGGCGAGGATGCCCGCCTCGGGCGCATCTACCTCCCACAGGAAGAACTGCACGGGGCGGGCTACGGCGAGGACGAGTTGCTTGCGGGGACGATCACGCCGAGCTTCCGCGCGCTGCTGGATCGGCAGATCGCCCGCGCCCACGCCCTGTACGATGCCAGCCTGCCCGGTATCGCGCTCCTCCACCCGGAGAGCCGCTTCGCGATCGCCTCGGCGGCGGCGATCTACCGGGGCATCCTGCCGAAGATCGTCGCCAACGACTATGACGTCTTCACGCGCCGCGCGCACCTCAATCTGCGCGAGAAGTTGGTGATCCTGCCGCAGGTACGGGCACAACGCTACGAGTCGCGGCCATGCTGACCCGCGCAAGCACTGTAACGACCAGCAGCGGCACACCGTCTCCGGCACGCGCCCGGTCGCGGCGAGCGCATCGCGCGGTCGCCCACCCCGAGGAGCCATGCGCGGCGAATATCTGATCCTGCTCCTCGTCTCGCTCGTCGCGGTCGCGATCCTCGACCGGGTCGCCCGCCTCGGCGTCTTTCGCCAATGGCGGCGGCTGTTGGTCGCGCTGGTCCCGACGGCGCTCGCGATCCTGTCCTGGGATCTCCTCGGTGTGCTGCGCTGGCGCTGGGACTCGAACGACGCCTACCTCCTCGGCCCGCACGGGTTCGGCGGGCGGATCCCGCTCGAAGAGTTCCTCTTCCCGATCGTCGTCGCCGCCTGCGCGCTGACCCTCTGGGAGTTGCTCGGCACGCGCCTGCGCCCCCGCCGCGACGCCGCTGCGGGGGACCGGTGATCCGCTGGGAATATCTCCTCTCGGGAGTATCGGCCTGTGCGGCGGTCCTGGCGCTCGATGTGGCGCTCGGCACGCGGCTGGCACGCGGTCGGCGTTTCTGGCTCTATATCGGCGTGATGCTGATCTGCCAGCTCGCGTTCGATGGCTACCTGACCGCCCGCCCGGTGACGCTCTACGATCCGTGCTGTTATCTGGGGGTGCGCCTGCCGCTGCTGAACATGCCGATCGAGGATCTCCCCTTCGGCGTCGCCCTCGTCGGCCTCGCCGCCGTCCTCTGGGAGTGGGCCGGGCGGCGCTGGGGACCGCCCGGAGAGACGACCGCCACGAGCGATACAGTCACGAGAGAGGAGGTGCGACGATGACACTAACCCCGCGCGAGATCCTGAAAGTAGCGCGCCCGATCTCCTGGTTCAACACCGTCTTCGCGGTCGCCGGGGGCGCATTCGTCGCGGGTGGCTCGTTGCGCGCGCCGCGCAATCTGCTGGCGCTGGCGTACTTCACCCTCCCCTATAACCTGACCCTCTATGGCATCAACGACATCTGCGACTACCCCTCCGACCGACTCAACCCGCGCAAGAACTCGGTCGAGGGGGGGCTGCTGCCCCCCGCGACGCACCGCCCGATGCTGGCGCTGATCTCCGCGCTCAACACGCTTGGGTTGCCGCCGCTCCTGATCGCCGGTGACCGCCGTGCGAACGCGACCCTCGCCTTCCTGCTGGCGACCACGGTCGCCTACAGCGCGCCGCCCCTGCGGCTGAAAGAAGTCGCCGGGCTCGACTCGTTCATCTCCGCGACCCACTACGTGACGCCGTTCGTCTACGGCCTGGCGCTGAATCGCGCGGCGCGCTACCCGACGCGGGAGATCGCGGCGTTCGTCGCCTGGTGCATGGCCTCGCAGTCGTTCGGGGCGATCCAGGATACGGAGTTCGACCGGGCGGTCGGCTCCGGCTCGGTCGCCACCGCGATCGGGCCGCGTGCCACCGCGCTCGCCGCCACCGCGCTCTATCTGCTCGCCGCCGCGCTCGCCGCGACCGGCACCGCCGGGGGGCGCGGCAAGCGGCTCGCCGGGGCGCTGACGCTCCTCCCTTACGCGGCGAACACGGCACACTTCCTGCGCGATCCGCGCCCCGAGCGCGCGAACCCGTACTGGCGACGCTTCCTCGGCCTCAACCTCTGGACCGGGGCCGCGTTCACGATCATCCTGCTCTGGGGCAGGACACGATATAAGCCCTTTGGGTAGTGGGCGAGTAGGCAGTCGGCAGTCGGCAGTCGGCAGTGGACAAGATGGGCTGGGAGCAAAAACAATAGCCGTTCCCCGCTCTTTCTCCCGTCCCCTCTCTGTGCCTCTGTGTCTCCTGTTTCGTCCCCTATTCCATTCAAGAGAGAAAAGGCAGGCAAATTGAGCATGAGCGACATTATCGTGATCGGGTCGGGCTTCGCGGGGCTCGCGACCGCCATCCGCCTGCAAGCGCAGGGGCATCGGGTCCAGATCATCGAGAAGCGCCCGAAGATCGGCGGGCGCTCCTACCAGCTGATCGACCGCGACTACGTCTTCGACATGGGGCCGTCCTTGATCACCGCGCCGGACCTGATCGACGCGGTCTTCGCCTCGGCGGGGAAGCGGACCGAGGATTACGTCAACATCGTGCCGCTCGATCCGTTCTACCGCATCTACTTCGACGATGGGCGATTCTTCGAGTACACCGGCGATCAGGCGCGGATGGAGGCGGAGATCGCCAGGTTCAATCCGGCGGACGTGGCGGGGTATCGTCGCTTCATGGCGGGGGTGCAGGAGATCTACGAGCGCGCCTTCGCCGACCTGGCACATCAACCCTTCCTGCGCCGCGCCGACTTCGCGCAGATCCTGCCGGAGTTGGTGCGCCTGAAGGCGATCCGCTCGGTCTATGGCTACGTCGCCTCGCACATCAGCGATCCGCATCTGCGAATGGTCTTCTCGTTCCACCCGCTCTTCCTCGGCGGCAATCCCTTCCGTGCCTCCTCGATCTACGCGATCATCCCCTACCTGGAGCGGATGGGCGGCGTTCACTTCGCGATGGGCGGCATGTACTCGCTCGTCGAGGGGTTCGCGCGCCTCTTCACCGAACTTGGCGGCACGATCACCACCGACGCCTCGGTCGCCGAGATCACGATCACGGACGGACGCGCGCACGGCGTCCGCACCGACGACGGGCGTACCTACGCGGCGGACATCGTCGTCTCCAACGCGGACGTCGCCAACACCTACCGGGAGATGATCGCGCCGCAATGGCGGCGGCGCTGGACCGATCATCGGATCGGGCGGATGCGCTACTCGATGAGCAGTTTTCTCCTCTACCTCGGCCTCGACCGGCACTACGACAAGTTCAAGCACCACACCATCCTGATCGGCGACCGCTACAAGGGGCTCGTCAACGACATCTTCGGCGGGCGGATGGCGGAGGACTTCTCGATCTACCTCCACGCGCCGACGATGACCGACCCCTCGATGGCCCCGCCGGGGCACGAGAGCGTCTACCTGCTGATCCCAGTGCCGCACCTCGGCTCGGACGAGGTCGATTGGCAGCGCGATGGCGACATCTTCCGCGACCGGATCGTCAACTACCTGGAACACGACTTCGGCCTCACGGACTTCTCGCAGGCGATCACCGTCGAGCATCGCTTCACCCCGCTCGACTTCGAGCGCGAGTTGGGCGCGTACCTCGGCACCGGCTGGCAGATGGAACCGACCCTCTTCCAGTCGGCCTACTTCCGCCCGCACAACCGCTCGGAGGACGTGCGCGGCCTCTACATCGCGGGTGCGGGCACCCACCCCGGTGCGGGGCTGCCGGGAGTACTCCTCTCCGCCGAGATCACCGCCGGGCTCGTGGAGCGCGACGCCCCGAAGCTCGGCACCTTCCCGCAGCCGAACGCCGCGCGGCGGGCCGCAGACTGAACCGCAGCGCGTGTGGGCGGGACACGGCGGGCGTGAGCTACCGGTGGACTGAAGCCCCAAGACCCGGCTTGGGAGCACCTCCCGGCTGGATGGCCTGCGGCCATGCAGTGCCCCGGAGGGCAGCCACTACCCCGGAGGGCAGCCACTACCCATGAAGGGCATACTACACCCGTGAAGGGCACAATGTCCGCCCGCGCGGACCGAGCGGCGACGGTGCGGTATGTGATGCCCATCGGCGCTGCGGCTTAGCGTGGCGGATCAGCTAGCGGCGTCGACCTGATGAGCGGCCTGGGGGGCTTGCCCCAGGCCGTCGCGCCGTCCGCGCGGTCCAGTCCATTTGCGCCAGCGCCGTGCGAGCGGTATAGAGAGACGGCGCGATATGGCGCACCGGGACAGGGAGGCCGATCATGCAAGAGGCGCGAACAGGGATGCGGATCGGCGTGGGGTTGGGCGGCGACCCGACCGATGACCAGTTGCGACAGGCGCGGCAGATGGGGTGCGCGGGGATCGTCCTCGCCAACCCGGCCCTCCCCTGGCAGGGCGGCTGGGCCTACGACGACCTCGCACGCCTGCGCGAGCGCGTGGAGTCGTTCGAGTTGCGGCTGGAGGCGATCCAGCACACGCCGCTGGACGAGTTCGATCTGATCCGGCTCGGGCTGCCGGGCCAGGAAGGGGCACTCGCCGATTATCAGGCCACCATTCGCGCGCTCGGACGCGCCGGGATCCCGTCGCTCTGCTACAACTGGCGTCCGAACCGCCTCTACCGCACCGGCGAGGCGGGCGGGCGCGGCGGTGCGCGCGTGACAACCTTCGACAACGCGCAGGCGGGCGATCTGCCGCTCAGCCACGGACGTCCCTACAGCGCGGAGGAGTTGTGGGCCACCCACGACGCCTTTTTGCGCGCGGCGGTGCCGGTCGCGGTGGAGGCGGGCGTCACCCTGGCGCTGCACCCCGACGATCCGCCCGGCGTGCCGCTCGGCGGCATCGCGCGCATCATGAGCAGCTTCGATGGCTTCGTGCGCGCCGCGTCGGTCGCGGCGGAGCTCGCGCCGAACGGTTGGGGCTTGCTCTTCTGCGTCGGCTGCTGGGCCGAGATCGGCGGCACGACGGAGGTGCTGCGCGGCATCCGGCACTTCGGGCCGCGCGGTCGGATCGCCTACGTCCACTTCCGCGACGTGCAGGGGGACGCCGCCTGCTTCGTGGAGTGCTTCCCCGGCGAGGGCGTCGTGGATGTGACGGGCGTGATGCGGACACTGCGCGAGGTCGGCTTCAGCGGCCTGATCATCGACGACCACGCGCCGCTGATGGTCGGCGACAGCGGCTGGGCACCGAAGAGTCGTGCGTACCAGACCGGCTATCTCCAAGGGTTGTTACGCGCGATCGAGGACTTGGTGCCGCTCCCGGTGCGCGGCGCATGAAAGCGAGGCAGACACCGCGCACACAACAATGCGCTGCGCGGGAGCGTCAGGAGGGAGCCAATGACCGGACCCTGGGAAGGCCCGCACTGGTCGGTCAGCCCGCACAACTTCGCCGCCGAGATCGCCCCACCAGGGCATCCGGTGCAACTCCACGATGTCACCCTGCGCGACGGCGAGGAGTGCGCGGACCTCGCCTATAGCGTCGAGGACAAGGTGCGGATCGCGGAGGCGCTCGCGCGGCTCGGCATCCGGCGCACCGAGCTATTCCTGACCGTGCCGGGCTGGTACGAGAGCGTACGGGCGATCGTGGCGCGGCGACTGCCGTTCGATCTCTACGTCACCTGGGATCCGGCCAAGACGCCGCGCGTGCTCGATCTCGGCGTCCGGCATGTGATGGTCTGGTATCGCGCCAGCGATGTCTACCAGCGCCATGTGCTCGGCGGCGAGCGCTCGGCACTCCTCGATGAGGCGCTCGCCGCGATCCGTGCGGCGAAGGCGCAGGGGGCGTACGTCAATCTCTTCATGCCGGAATCGACCCGCATGGAGCTAGACCAGTTGCGCGATACCGCGAGCGCCGCCGAGCAGGCCGGGGCCGACGCCTTCACCCTGGTCGATAGCCTGGCGATCTGTCGCCCCGCCGCGCTCGGCTTCCTGGTACGCAAGCTGAAGGAGTTCACCAGCAAGCCGGTCGAGGTCCATTGCCACAACGACTTCGGCCTCGCTACCGCCTGCGTCCTCGCCGCCTACGAGGCGGGAGCCGACGCGCTCAACTGCTCGATCAACGCGGTCGGCTACCGCGCCGGGAACGCCGCGCTCGATGAGGTGGCGGTCGCGCTGGAAACGCTCTACGGCGTATCGACCGGCGTACAGCTCGATCGGCTGCCCGAGGTCGCCGCGCTGGTGGCCTCGATCACCGGCATCCCCATCGGCTACTTCAAGGGGGTCACCGGCGGCGGCGCGATGAGCGTCGAACAATGGGGGGCGACCGCGCGCCTGGAAGCGGCGGGGCAGCGTCGCGCGGCGTTCGCCTACGAGCCGGAATTGGTGGGCCGCTCGCCGCGCGTGGTGGTGGGGAAGTGGAGCGATGTCGGCGCGGTCGAGAAGCGCCTGGGCGACTTCGGCCTGGGGGCGACGGCGGAAGGGCTCGCCGTGCTCCTGCGCCGTTGCCAGGAGGCCGGACTCGCCGCCGGTCGTCCCCTCACCGACATCGAGTTCCTGACGCTGGCACGCGGTGGCGGGGCGACGCCGACGAGTCACTGAGCGCCATGCGATTGCGAGGAAGTGCTCGTATCATTGCTAGGAGGGCCGTGAGCATAGCAAGAGGAGATTTGCGGCTTTCCTAACAGCCCACACTAAGAGAACATTTGTTCTATACTAGTTGTTGGAAGGCTTCAGTCTTGACAACATCGTGAACGTTCATTTACCGTCACACTTATGGTACACAAGAGAAAGAGTAGGTGCCAAATGAGCCAAACGTCCCTTATCGGTGTTGGTCTTTATACCTTGCCTGACGCTGCTCGAATCATTAAGGTAAAGCCCGATACTTTGCGTGTCTGGGTAAAAGAAGCCCGCTATACGATGCGCGGAATTCAATATGCCCGACAGCCTGTTATTCAACGGGCGCTTGCTGATTTCCCTAATGTCCTTACTTTTTTAGAACTGATCGAACTACAATTCATAAAATTATTTCGAAGCGAAGGCGTAAGAATGTCAGTCATACGCAGCGCAGCGCAACGTGCTGCTGAAATGTTTAATTCTGATTATCCGTTTGCTATCCGTAAGTTCGACACAGATGGAACGCACATCTTTGCAACGTTACAACAAGAAGCAGATTCTGAAGCCCATATCCAGGACTTTAGCCGTGGGCAGTTGGCTTTTGAGCACGTGGTGAAACCATTTTTCCGCAAGCTTGACTATCGTATTGAGAATGATAATAGCGTTGTACTGCGATTTTGGCCTCTTGAGCAAGAAGGTCGAGTAGTACTTGATCCAGCTAGAGGGTTTGGTCGACCGATGGATGCCGAGACAGGTGTTCCCACTTATGTTCTTTACAAGGCCGCGCAGACTGGCAGCGGGCAAACATTGCACGCAGTAGCTGACTGGTATCAAGTACCAGTAGAGGCGGTGAAGTATGCTATTAGATTTGAGCGTTCTCTACAGCTCGACTTTGGCCATTCGTGATGCCTCACGCCGCATAGCAGAGCGCGTCGGTCAAACGGTCCAGGAAGGCGCGCGGGATTTTCTCCACGTCGGGGTCGCGGGCCGACATGCAAAAAGCCGTCTGC